>Ga0208827_1000015_pt1 | contig 257205 bp, 217 predicted proteins | sample Sb_taG_5_FD_187709 | JGI IMG/M metagenome (GOLD analysis project Ga0208827, IMG submission 187709) | Peat soil microbial communities from Weissenstadt, Germany - Sb_50d_8_FC metaG (SPAdes) (version 2) | ecosystem: Environmental > Terrestrial > Soil > Wetlands > Peat | place: Germany... | reverse complement strand
TCTTCTCGACGATTTTCCCGGTGAAGGCGAATGGAGCGGTCGAAGTCAGCACGGGGTGGCTGCTTTGAATGCGGAATCCGGTGGTGCCCGTAACGTCATAGAAGCGCCCGGTCTCGGCGGTCAGGTCGTAGGTTCCGTGGCTGGCCTTGATGTGGTCGTCGTTGGGCCCGCCATCGAGCGTGAAGTGGCCGGACCCGATGGCTTCTCCGGTGTCGGAGTTGTACGTGACCTCGGCGGCCCGCAAAACGTAGGTCTGGTAGTGAATCTCGGCGTCTCCGTGCAGCTTGTAGACAGCCCCGTCTTTTTCCTGCTGCAGGGCGCAGATGGTGGTCGCATCGTTGTCCTGGGTTGCGGCTCGGCCGGCGCAGAGCGAACTGGAGGCTGGCGAACTCGAGTCTGGAGTGGGAGTTTTGACCGCCTGCGGGGCTCTCTCCTCAGGGATGTTGGTGCCCTGACCCGATTGCGCCGCAAGCAACTGGCTGGTTACTAGCGAGAGCGCGAGAAGCTGATGACAAAGGCACAGCGCCGTGATAAGGAATTTAGTGCGCAGCGTCATCGGAAGACAATCAACGGAAAAGAGCGCTCGTCGAGATCGTACCGGCCTTGTGCGGCTCTCTTGTCGCAGCATCGTGAACTTAGCACGGCGCCAGCGCCAAGGGAAAGTGGCGATAAAGGCTAGGATTCTGTTGCATCGTCTGCCGGTTGTACGCCGTGCACAGGTGCGTTGGAAAGACTGATATTCATGAATTGTCCGTTGTGTGGAGAAATTTGCGGTTGCCCATCGGAGCCCCCTCCTGCTGCGTTGGAAATGCCTGGCGCGGCATACGAAGCTGCGCCTGCCGAAGACGACGCCGCTGCCTGGCGCGATGAACTCTCCGCGCGGCTCGACCGCTACCGTGCTCGCCGAAAAATGCGCCCACCTCGCTACCCGTCACTGAGCCTGCAGTTCGATCCCGCGCCTCATCCCGGAGGCGATGGTTCGGGCCGGGATACGCTGGAATTTCGCACAGACCAGGCTCTCGCGCTCGACGGAATACCACAGCAGCCGCACGCAAGCGAGCACCGAGGCGAGAGCGGCGAATTTCCGGGCGCGCACGCGGCTATCGCGGAAGCTTTGTCGGCTCCGGTGCCTCGAGCTTCGTCCGCGGAGTCCGCACTTGCGCGCGCTGCGACTACCAGCGCCAAGATCATCGAGTTTCCTCGATTCGCGTGGGGACCTCCAGCGCCTCCGCCGGACCAGCTCGCCGAGCCTGTACTCGACCGTCCGCGGATCCTCGAAGTGCCCGAAGTTGAACCTCCACCTCCTGCGCTGGGAGGAATTACCATCGAGCGCATCGAGCCGCCCGACCCCGAAAAGAGGCCGGGCATTGACATCCCGCTGCAAAGCGCCCCGCTGGCCCGGCGTCTGTTCGCGACCGCAATTGACGGGCTGATCGTCTTGGCTGCATCCGCTATGTTTGGAGCCATTTTCTGGAAGGTCGCGGCGGTGCGGCCGCCACTGGCGCAACTTGTTGGGCTGGCAGCGGCAATCCCGTGTCTGTTCTGGACCGCCTATCAATACTTGCTGATCGTTTATGCCGCCAGCACTCCGGGACTGCGGGCGGCAGGGCTGGAACTAGCCCGTTTCGACGGGACCGCGACCGGCCGCTCTCTACGCCGCTGGCGCGTGGTGGCGTCGTATCTTTCGGCAGCTTCGCTGGGGATGGGATACGCCTGGACTTTTCTGGACGAAGACGCGCTCTGCTGGCACGACCGCATCACCCACACCTACCTCGCACCCAGAAGCCGCGACGCCCAATAGCCGCCGGCGGCGCTTTCCTCGGACCCTCATCCCTCTGATAGGCTACCTAGGCTATGCGACTGCTCCTGACTATGCCTGCCCTGCTTGTCCTCGCTACCTCTGTGTTTGCCCAAGACCTCAAACCGGTTGCCGAACGCCTGGCCGCGCAGAACGCCCTCTTCGATGAGCAGTACGAGACCGATCTGCGCAACTTTCCCGAGCGCGCGACTGCCTTCGGCGATTACCGCTACAACGACCAGCTCAATGACTATTCGCTCGACGCGATTCACCGGCGCCATGAGACCGACGCGGCTTTTCTCGAGCGTTTGCAGGCGATCCCGACCGCCGGCTTCTCCGATCAGGATCAGCTCTCGCACGATCTGTTGATTCGAGTTCTGCAACAGCGCATCGCCGACTTCGACCTCAAAGAGTACGAAATGCCAATCAACACGCAGGGGGGCGTGCATACGAATCTTGCCGACCTGCCGCTGGCTGTGCCGCTCGACTCGGTTAAGCACTATGAGGATTACATTTCCCGGTTGCATCAGATTCCCCGCGCGCTCAGCCAGGCCAGCGATGTTCTCCGAGCCGGCATGAAAGACAAGCTGATGCCGGTGCGCTTTCTGGCGGAGAAAATTCCGGCGCAGTGCGAGGGCGTCATCGCTGCCGACCCATTTCTGCAGCCCACCAGGAAATATCCGGCTAGCATTTCGCCGGAAGATCAAAAGCGGCTGACCCAGGAGATCACCGCCGCGGTCAACAACGAGGTCTTGCCGGCCTACAAGAAATTTGCCGAGTTCACGCGTACGGACTACGCTCCGCAGGGCCGCACGACTCTTTCCATCGAGTCCCTGCCCGACGGCAAGCGGCGTTACGAAAATGACATCTACGGCCGCACCACCACGCACATGACCCCTGACGAGATCCACCAGTTGGGCCTGCGCGAGATGGACCGCATCGAGGCGGAGATGTTGGTGATAGCTAAAAAGGAAGGATTTACCGATCTTGCGTCGTTCCGGGCTTCATTGAAAAACAATCCCAAATACATCCCCACGTCGGCCAACCAGATTCTCGACGACTTTCGCCACTACATTTCGCAGATGGAACCCAAGCTTCCGGAGCTGTTCACGCTGCTGCCGAAGTCGCCGGTAACGGTGGAGGCGATTCCGGAATTTCAGGCGTCGGCCATGACTCACTACGTGACGGGAACGCCCGACGGAAAACGGCCGGGGCGGGTTGTGGTCGCAACCTCCAATTTCGCCGACCGCACTCTGATCGACAATGAAGCCATCGCCTACCACGAGGGCATTCCCGGACATCACATGCAGCTCTCAGTGCAGCAGCAGCTTGAAGGACTGCCCAAGTTCCGCCTGCACGGCCTCGGCTTCAACGCCTACATCGAAGGCTGGGCGCTCTATGCCGAGCAACTGGGCAAGGAAGTTGGGTTCTATCAGGATCCGGTCTCCGACTACGGCAGATTGTCGTCGGAGTTGTTTCGCGCCGTGCGGTTGGTGGTCGACACCGGAATTCACGCCAAGGGATGGTCGCGCGATCAGGTCGTCGATTTCTTCCGCAAGTCGGGCGCGGTGGATGAGCCGACGATTCAGGCCGAGACCGATCGCTACATCTCATGGCCGGCGCAAGCGCTTAGCTACAAACTTGGCCAGCTCAAGTTCCGTGAGCTGCGGGAGCGCGCTCAGAAAGAACTGGGGCCGAAATTCGATCTGCGCAAGTTCCACGACGAGATGCTCAACGGTGGCACTCTGCCCCTCGACATGCTGGAGGCGCGCACCGACAAGTGGATCGCGGAGCAGAAAGCGAAATAGCACACGCCCATGACGACATTCACGCAAGACTTACGTTACGCGATTCGGATGCTTCTGAAATCGCCAGCCTTCGCCGCCATCGCTGTCCTTACTGTCGCTCTCGGCATCGGCTCAAACACGGCGCTCTTTTCCGTCGTCAAAGGGGTGCTTCTCAATCCACTGCCCTATCCGCATTCTGAGCAACTGGTGGCGGTTTATGGAGATGCACCTGGATTCAGCCGAGCTCCGGTCGCCTATCTGAACTTCCTCGATTGGCAGCACGACAATCGCACATTCTCGTCCATGGCCATGTACCGCAATCAGGATTACAACTTCACCGATACGAACGAAGCCGAACGCCTGAGCGGTTACATGATCTCTACCGGATTTTTTCCTGCCCTCGGCGTGCAGCCAATTCTAGGCCGCACATTCCGCGCCGACGACGATCAAGTTGGCGCCGCGCCGGTCGCCGTTCTGGGTGGAGGGCTTTGGAAGCGCAAATTCGGTTCTTCGCCCGATATCCTGGGGAAATCGCTAACCCTGAACGGCACATCGTACCTTGTCGTCGGTGTGATTCCTTCCAGCTTTACTTTCTACGGCCATGATCGCGACGTTTACACTCCCATCGGCCAGTGGAACGACCCATCGTTTCGCGATCGGAGAATCGTGGTGAGCGCGCACGTTCTTGGCCGCCTGAAACCTGGGGTTACGCTCGCGCAGGCCCAATCCGACATGGACGTCGTCGCGCGCAATCTCGCCGAGTCCTTTCCGGTAGCCGATAAGGACGTCGGAATTGCCCTTGTATCGATGAAAGAAGATATCGTTGGCAATGTCGAGCCCTTCCTGCTCGTGCTGCTCGCCGCCGTCGGGTTTTTGCTCCTGATCGTATGCGCGAACGTGGCCAACCTGCTCTTGGCGCGTTCGATGAGCCGCTCGCGCGAGTTTGCCGTTCGCGCCGCGCTGGGAGCCAGCCACATGCGCGTGGTGCGGCAGCTTCTCACCGAAAGCGTCTTGCTCGCGGGCCTGGGCGGGACGCTCGGACTTCTGCTTGCCTTTGGCGCCACCAAAGCAATGCTCAACACGCTGCCTGGCACATTGCCCCGCGCCAGTGAAATCTCTCTTGACGGACGCGTGTTGCTCTTCACCATGGCGCTATCGCTGTTTGCGGCGATTGTGTTTGGCCTCGCTCCCGCGCTGAAGAGTTCACGCGTAAATCTGCAGGGAATACTCAAGGAAAGCGGCCGCGGGTCTAGTGGCACCCGCCATCGCCTGCAAGGAAGTTTTGTGGCCGTCGAAGTCGCCATGACCTTGCTTCTTCTGATCGGCGCCGGACTGATGCTTCGCAGCCTCAGTGCGCTTTGGCGAGTGAATCCGGGATTCAATCCCAGCCACGCCGTAACCTTCAATTTATCGATGCCATCCTCCTCCGCAACTACATCCGACGAAACTCGCGCCCGCCTGCGTCTCTTCGACGACAAAATGCGCTCCATCCCCGGGGTGCAAGCGGTTTCGGTCACGCTCGGGTCGCGCCCCATGATCCATGACTCGTCCTTGCCCTTCTGGATCGAAGGCCGGCCGAAGCCTGCCAACGACAACGAAATGCCACAGGCGATGTTTTATCTCGTGGAAACCGGGTTCCAGCAAGCCATGGGAACCACCCTCGAGCGTGGGCGCTTCGTCACTGCGCAGGACAAAGAAAACACTCCGGTAGTCATCGACATCGACGACGCTTTTGCGCGCACTTATTTCCCTCATGAAAATCCTATCGGGAAGCGCGTCTTTCTCACACAATTCAATGTGCAAGCCGAAATCGTCGGCGTCGTCGGACACATAAAACAGTGGGGGCTGGGCGCGGATGCAAAATCCGCCGTCGAAGCCCAGTTCTACTATCCGTTCATGCAGCTTCCGGAAAAGCTTATGCCGATGGTCGCGGACGCCGTTGCGGTGGTTCTACGCACCAAAGGCGATCCCGCAGCCACGATGGCTGAAGTTCGCCGCGTGGTTTACGAAACGGACCCCGGCGAAGTTATCTATGGCGTGCAAACTATGGACGATCTCCTCGCCCAATCCCTGGCTCCGCGCAAGCTCTCGATGATCCTTCTCGAGATATTTGCGGTGCTCGCGCTGGTGCTTTCCTGCGTTGGAATTTATGGCGTGATTTCCTATCTGGTGAGCCAGCGCACCCATGAAATTGGCGTGCGGATGGCCCTCGGCGCACAACGCAGCGACGTGATGCGCCTCGTGCTCGGGGAGGGCGCAAAAATGGCGCTCATCGGCGTGGCCATCGGCATCGCCGCCGCATTGGGATTGATACGGCTCATCGCTAACCAGCTTTTCGGAGTTACCGCGCACGATCCATTGACGTTCATCACCGGTGGGATTCTGCTGACGCTGGTCGCGCTGCTCGCCTGCTACATTCCCGCACGCCGCGCCGTGCGGGTCGATCCGCTCGTGGCACTGAGGTACGAATAGTTCGTTCGCATTTATCGCGTCTGCTCCAGCATCACTTCCTTTGTGATTTTCTCGCGTCCTCGCATCACTGTGACCATCACCTTCTCAGCCTCGTAGTGGGCATAGCGGAGCCTGTAGAGGTCATCGGGGTTGTCGATTTTCTGTCCGCCGTACTCAATCAACACATCACCGGATTTGAGTCCTGCCTTGCCCGCGGGACCGTCCTCGGACACTTTAGCTAATTTCATACCGCCGTGTTCCTGCTGGTAATCGGGCTCGACGCCAAAATTTGGCGGCAGAATGGTGGTATGACGGAACGTGATTTTCCAACCCGCTGGCGTTTTCACCAGGATGAAGCTCTCCACATAGGTCGCATGCCACGTGCTCCCTCCCAGCATGGCCAGACCGGCGGGAGTGTCGGCTCTCCAGTTGCTCGGCAATTTCAAGGTGACCCATGCAACATTGCCCCGCACCTCGGCCACTGCGTCTTGCGGATGATACTCAACGTGCACGCCAGCATCCTTGTATGCTTGCCAGCCCTCGCGTTCGGCGGGCTCAAGTGGTTGCGGGAAAGACTCTTCGATCATGCGGGCGTCCGGCGTGTGCAGAGAATCCACCTTATCAAGGTCGTATTCCTGAACTGCTCGCTCATGCGCCAGAACTACATCGATGGCAGCTTGCTTTTCGTCCTCTTGTGGCGCCGTACTCGTCTTACAGGCGCCCAGCCGAATAACAATCACCGACGTTGCCACGAAAAGCATCCCGATGCGTCGTCGCATGTTAGTCCCTCCACACGGGCAAATTGAATGCCAAACAAATAGTACATGTCTTACTCAGCGAAAAGCTTTTCCTTCGCTTCAATCGTCACCGATTGTCCCGCCATATGCTATCTTCAATAGGTTTACCTCATAATGCTCGACCCGCACTCCTCTGAAGCATGGCCGCATCGGTTGAAGGTTCCAAACCGGCCGTAAAGGTCTTCGTCGCCACGACGGTGATGTTGACCTTCATTTCCTTCTGGCGCGCCTCCGCCATCGTGCTTGCTGATCTGGCCTCCTCGGCCTACTACGCCGGCGGCGATGCGGAAAAGGTGATCGGCAAGAGCGCTCCCTGGTTCATCCTCGCGGTCATGCTGTTCAGCTACGCCGTGCGGGCGCTCTACATCGAGTCGAGCAGCATGTTCGTGCGTGGCGGCGTCTACCGCGTGGTCAAAGAGGCCATGGGCGGCACGCTGGCCAAGTTCTCGGTTTCGGCGCTGCTCTTTGATTACGTTCTGACCGGACCGATCAGCGCGGTGTCTGCCGGGCAATATCTCGCTGGGTTCATCAAAGACATCGGCATCTCCTTTCACCGACCGCTCAGCTTCAACGACAACTATTTTGCCGCCGGGCTGGCCGTCGTCGTGGTGATGTATTTCTGGTGGAAGAACACCCAGGGTATCCATGAATCGAGCAGCCGGGCCCTGCAGATCATGATCATCACGACGGTGATGGTGGTGATTTTGATCGTATGGTGCACGATTGCCGTCTTGCGCGCGCCGGTGCAGTTGCCGCCGAGTCCGTTGAGCTCCGCGGGCGCAGTTCCGCTGAACAAAGACTCGCTGGGCTGGCTGAACGGAACCTGGCTTGCGCACCTGACATGGATCATCCTTTTCGTGGGCTTCGGGCACTCGGTTCTGGCCATGAGCGGCGAAGAGACGCTGGCCCAGGTCAACCGCGAGATCGAGCATCCCAAGCTGAAGAACCTGGAAAAGACCGGCCTGGTGATCTTCATCTACAGTCTGCTCTTCACGTCACTGGTGTCGTTTTTCGCGGTGATGATCATTCCTGACGGCGTTCGTCCGAATTTCTTCGCCAACCTCATTGGCGGCATTGCCATGTATTTGCCGGGCCCGGAGGTGGCAAAGCTGCTGTTTCACGGATTTGTCGTGCTGGTGGGCGTGCTGATTCTTGCGGGCGCGCAGAATACTTCGATTGTCGGCGCGAACGGAGTGCTGAACCGCGTGGCTGAGGACGGAGTGCTGACCAGCTGGTTCCAGAAGCCGCATCACCGTTTCGGAACCAGCTATCGCATCATCAACCTGATCGTCGGGATGCAGTTGCTCACCATTCTTCTAAGCCGCGGCGATGTCTACCAACTGGCCGCGCTCTACGCCTTCGGAGTGATCTGGAGTTTCACCATGAAGGCCCTGGCCGTGCTCGTGCTGCGCTTTACCGAGCCGGGCAACCGCGAATGGAAAGTGCCGGGCAATCTGCACATCGGCAAGACGGAGATTCCCCTCGGCCTGGTAGTCATCTCCGCGGTGCTGTTTATGACGGCGATCGTGAATCTGTTCACCAAGTACGAAGCGACGATCGCCGGCGTGGTGTTCAGTGTAGTTTTCTTCACCATTTTCACGCTCTCCGAGCATCATGTCGCCAGAGAGCGGCGGGGAAAGCCGGAGCAACTGGACCAGTTCCGCGTCTACGGGAATCAGGAGCTGGGCTCGGGCGCGATGGGAGTGCGGCCCGGGAACATCCTGGTCGCGGTGCGCGATCCGCGCAATCTCTACTACCTGCGGAATGTGCTGACCCATACCAACACGCTGAAACAGGACGTCGTGGTCATGAGCGCGCGTCTTTACCATCGCGAGCATGCTTTCAGCGGCAGCACTGTGTTCGACGCGACGCAGGTGTTCGATCACTACGAGCAGGAGCTTTTTACGGCCGCCGTGGCGGTTGCGGAAAAGGAAGGCAAGCCGATCTCGCTACTGGTCGTGCCTGCCACCGAGGTGTTCGAAGCCATCATGGTGACGGCGCAGCGACTGGATTCCAGCCGTGTGATCTGCGGGCTCTCCAACAAGCTCACCTCCGACGAGCAGGGCAAGCTGACCGGCGACGCCTGGGAACGCCTGCCCGAGCCGCGCCCGCGGCTGACCCTGGAGGTGTATGCGCCCGATGGCACGGCGCGGGAATATGCGCTGGGGCCGCACGCTCCCCGCATGCGCCCGCAGGATGTCGAACTCATGCACAAGCTCTGGCTCGACATCACCACCGATCCCAGGTACGCGGGAGCGCACCACTACCACATCGTGGCGCTGGCGCTGGAGGAATTGCGGCGCGAACTCAGCACCGAGCAGCGCGAAGAGCTGTTGCGGAAGCTGCAAGAAGAGATGAACCGTCCGAACCCGCAGTGAATCAAAAACAGGGACTAGAGGCTAGCGGCTAGGGGCCAGGGCAGCTGGCTCAGGCGATCGGAAAGTCATCGACTAGCCCCTAACCTCCAGGCCCTAGCCCCTGAGATTTTGGAGGTCTCAAATGGCGCGCATTCCCGGCTTTTCAGCCAACCAGGGCGGCCCGCTACGCCGCTTTTTTGTGAAGCTTGTTTATGGCAAGACGCGGCGCAGGCTGGGGCGAGTCATCATGCCCATTCAGGTGACCGCGCATCACGCCAAGATTTTCTGGGGATATGTGCAGATGGAGCGATCGCAGATGGGCAGCCTCCTGGTTGATTCCAGGCTGAAGGAGCTGGCGCAGCTGCGTGTGGCCACGCTGGTCGGTTGCCCATTTTGAATCGATATCGGCTCTGCCGTGGGCAGGGCGATCGGGATCACGGCCGGGCAGATCGCGAATCTCGGCAACTATCGCTCCGATGCGAATTTCTCCGAGCTCGAGCGCCTGATTCTCGAATATGCCGACGCCATGACGCAGGTCCCCGTGGAGGTGTCTGACGCGCTGTTTGCGCGGTTGCGTGGGAAGTTCAACGAGGCTCAGCTGGTCGAGCTGACCTCCGCGATCGCCTGGGAGAATTACCGCGCCCGCTTCGATCACGCTTTCGGGATCGAAGGGGAGAACTTCAGCGAAGGCGCAGTCTGCGCGTTGCCTGTAAGGGTAAGTTCGTAAAGTAGCGCCGGCGTTCCGCTGGCTGCCGTGCGGGCATCTTGCCCGCGCAGTCGCTGCCACCCCGCGGGAGAATAAAAAGGGCCCCAGCCAGATTCGCTGGGGCCTGAACGATCTGAGATTACCTATCTGCCAACTGCGGCGAAGGCGTGGGCCGAATCGTTCTCACCGCCCAAGTCATCTTCGCGGCAATTCTAAGCGCTCTTTTGAGTCTTCGTTTTCGAGCAGCAGCCTTTCTCTCCGTCCTTGCCACATTTACCGTTACAGCACGCGGCTGCATTCTTTGTGTCGCCACATTTCGCGCAGCATGCGGCCTGGCCCTTGTCATTCTTGGTGCAGGCCTTAGCATCACCGCTGGCGCAGCAGGATTTCGCATCCTTGCCTGAACAGCACGAAGAGGCCTCCTTGCCGTCGGTAGTGTTCTGCGCGTGATGGGCGCAGCAGGCGTGCGCATCTTTTGCATCCGCCGCGGCCATCTTGTCACAGCACGGGCACTTCGCTGTATCAGCCGGTACGGTGCTTTGCTGCGGAGTGGACGGCGGGGTCTGGGTTGCGGTTTGAGCCCAGGTCGCGACGGTCAGGGCCAGGATTAGGGCAAGCATCTTGTATTTCATTTCAAATCTCCTTGTGAATTCGTCTGAGTTCATTACAGGCTCGCGCCCGGTGGAAGAGCAGGCTAACGTCAATTTGATCTGGGCACCTGCTCGCTTGAAACGGATTGCGCATTTAGCGCGAGGAGAGAACTCAGATGCGGAGAACCATGCTTCGTACGGAGTAAGTCCGGAAGAGGTCGATGGAAGTTTCCCTATTGATGCGGGTGCGGACGTCGGGCTTATTGTCGCGAAGGGTCGCGGCGGGACCTTGAGAGTCCGGACATACAATTCTGGTTACAGCGGGCAAGGATGACGGATTGTCGGGCCCTTGCTTTGTGCAGCAAGGATGTTGGTCGCCGCAAGGCATGGCGGCCGGCGCAGCTCCGACGAAGGCCAGTGAGTCAAACACCGAGTGAGCGCCTGGACAGCAGGAATGATCGTGCGCCTTAGGGGCGGATTGCTGATCTGGTTCCTGGACGACGAGAGGGTGCGGCTGCTTGGGGGACGCAAACACCACCGGTACGCTCCACCACGCAAGCGCAGCCAGCACAAGAGCGGCAATGCATCTCTTCATCATTTCCTATCCCGTTAACCTGCTTAGCTTGACAGGACGGGGGAAAGGGGTCTGTGATCTCCGTCACATAGGTCGGTGCCCTGCTGTTAGCGGTTTAACAGGTTTTTCAGCGAAGCTTGCAGCTCCCTAAAGCGGAAGGGATATCCGCTCGCGACCAGCCGCGAAGGTTCCACGCGCTGGCCGGCCAGCAGGACGGTCTCTCCCATTTCGCCGAAAGCCAGTTTCACCGCGAAGGCGGGCACAGGAAAGACTGCGGGGCGCGACAGCACACTCGCCAGCGTCTTAGTGAATTCCACATTCATCACCGCCTTGGGCGCGACCATATTGACGGGGCCGTGCAGCAGGTCGGTTTTCAGGATGTGATGAATTGCGCCAACCATGTCCTGGATGTCGATCCAGCTCATCCACTGGCGGCCATCGCCCAGCCGGCCGCCCAGGCCCAATTTGAAGGGCGTCAACATTTTGCCGAGCGCGCCGCCCCTGGGGCTGAGGACGACGCCGGTACGAATCTGCACGGTGCGGATGCCGGCTTCCGCTGCAGGACGTGTGGCAGCCTCCCATTCACAGCAAACGTCGGCCAGGAATCCTGTGCCGGGGGCGCTCTGCTCGCCGAGTACCTCGCCGCCGCGGTCGCCGTAGTAACCGATGGCCGAGCTGCAGACGAAGACCTGAGGCTTGAGCTTCGCCCGCGCGAGTGCCTGGGCGAGGTTGCTCGTACCGATGACGCGAGAGTCGCGAATTCGGGTCTTCTTGGCCGCGGTCCAGCGGCCCACGATGGTCTCGCCGGCCAGGTGGATCACCGCGTCGAAGCCGGATACCGCCTCGGGAGAAATGGGCTTGGCCGGGTCCCAGGGAATTACTTCGATCGCGCTTGCCGGACTCGGGAGGGAGCCGGCCCGCGTGAGGCGCGTGATCGCCATGCCGCGCGATTCGAGCGACGGTACGAGCGCCGCGCCGATGGGGCCGGAAACTCCGCTGACCAGGACTCGGGAGATCATGGGGGCCACTGTATCAGCTTGCGGCGTTGGCCTCCAAAGGCGCGACGCGTTTGAAGGATTCAAAACGGGTGAAAGGCGATTCGAGGTTGCGCGGCCGTCGGCAGCTGTGAGGTTTCTGTCCCGAGAGCGGCTTACGGCGTCGCGTCGAAAGCTGCGGCTGCTCGCGGGCTATAATCGATTATGGCGAGCTTGCGCCAACAGATCGCTACCACTGCCCTCACGCTGACCAAATACCGCGATCTGATCAAGCGCATGCAGGCCAATCGTCCGCAGGACGATCTCACCATCGTCAAGAAGGCCTACGACTACTCCCTCAAAGTGCATGAAGGCCAGACCCGGGCGTCGGGGGAGCCGTACCTCGTTCATCCGCTTGAAGTGGCGCTGGTGCTCGCCGAAATGAAGATGGACCCGGTGGCGGTGGCTGCCGGGCTGCTGCACGATTCGGTCGAAGACACCTCGGTCACCATTACAGACATCACCAAGGAATTCGGCGAGCAAGTCGCGCACATCGTCGAGGGCGTGACCAAGATCAGCAAGATCGACTTCGCCACGCGCGAGGAGCAGCAGGCGGAAAATCTCCGCAAGATGATGCTGGCCATGGTCGACGACATTCGTGTCGTGCTGATCAAGCTCGCCGACCGGCTGCACAACATGCGCACGCTGGAACACTTGCAGCCCGAGCGCCAGCACAAAATCGCAGAAGAGACGCTGGAGATTTACGCGCCCATCGCGCACCGGCTGGGCATGGGGAAGATTCGCGGCGAACTCGAGGATTTGGGCTTCCGATATCTCGATCCCCTTGGCTTCGAGCAAGTGGAAAAGTCGGTCAACGCGCGGCGCAAGGAGGGCGAGGCCTTCCTGGGGAAAATGGAGCACATCATCATCGGCAAGCTGAAAGAGGCCGGCATCCAGGCGCGCGTAGAGAGCCGCATCAAGCGGCTGTTCAGCATCCACAAAAAGCTGCAGCGGCAGCGCATCTCCGTCGACCAGGTCTACGACCTGTGCGCCATGCGCGTCATCACTCGCTCGCTGCAGGACTGCTATGCAGTGCTCGGCATTATTCACAACCTGTGGCGGCCGGTACCGGGGCGCATCAAGGATTTTATTGCCATGCCGCGGCCAAATTTTTACCAGTCGCTGCATACGTCGGTGATCACGGAAGACGGTACGCCGTTTGAAATCCAGATTCGCACCGAAGACATGCACAAGATGGCCGAAGAAGGCATCGCGGCGCACTGGAAATACAAAGACGGCCCAGTCTCAGCGCAGGACGAGCAGCGGCTGGCGTGGCTAAGGCAGGTGGTCGAGTGGCAGCGCGACGTCAGCGATCCCAGCGAATTCCTTTCGACCCTCAAGGTCGATCTGTACCCGGAAGAGGTTTACACGTTCACGCCGAAGGGCAAAGTGGTGGTGCTGCCGCGTGACGCGACGCCGATCGACTTCGCCTACACGATTCACACCGAGGTCGGGCACACCTGCATCGGCGCAAAAGTGAACGGGCGCATGGTGCCGCTGCGCTACAAGCTGCATTCGGGGGACATCGTCGAAATTCTTACGCAGCCCGGGCACAAACCGAGCCGCGACTGGCTCGGGCTGGTCAAGTCGTCGCGTTCGCGCAACAAAATCAAGCACTGGCTCAATGTGCACCAGCGCGAGCGGGCCATTGAAATCGGCCGCAAGCTGATCGAAAAAGAAGCGCGCAAGTACCGCATCGCGTTCAAGGAGATCAAGGACGAAGATCTGCTGAAGGTGGCCAACGGCTACGGGCTGGGCAAAGGCGACGACCTGATGTCCGGCATCGGCTACGGGAAGTATTCCGCGCGGCAGGTGCTGGCGCGTCTGCTGCCGGCGGGCGCCACACCGTCGATTGCCGGCGACATCGAGTCAGAAGGCCTGACGTCGCAACCGGGCGGCTTTGCCAGCGTGGTGCGGCGGGTCTTTGGCGATCACAACGCCATCACCGTGCGCGGGCAGGGCGACATGCTGGTTTACCGCGCGCGATGTTGCAATCCCATTCGCGGCGAGGGCATCGTCGGATACATCACGCGGGGCAAAGGCGTGGCAGTGCACTCGGTGACCTGCCCCAACGTGACGAATCTTCTCTATGAGCCGGAGCGCCGCATCGAGGTCGAATGGGCCCGCGACGACTCCACGCCAACGGCCTATCCCGTGAAACTCACCGTCTTCTGCGACGACCGCTTCGGCATGCTGAAAAACATTACGGGCGTGATTGGCGACGCGCAGTCCAACATCCGCAACATCGCCGCGCATACCTCGAACAGCCAGGCCAGCGTGGATATTGTGCTCGACATCGCGGACCTGAAGCATCTGGAGCAGATCATCACCAGCCTGCGCAAAATCCCCGGCGTGCATGAAGTGCAGAGGCTGCAGAAAATTTGAAGCGGGCGTGGAATCCACGTTCCTGTCGCGTCAATGGCGCGCTGCAGCTTCCGGTGCACCTGGTCGCCGGAGTAGCGGTCTCACCTGCGAAAAAGGGCCTTGCCAAAACGGCAAGGCCCGATTTTCCACGCAACAACTATTTTTCCAGGATCAGCAACATTGGGTTCGGATCAGTACTCTTTGATGGATCGATCTTCACCAGTTTGCTGCCAGAGATCACGACAAGGTCGGATTACTGTCGCCGGCTAGCGTGACCCATCCCGCAGAGTTGACGGTATAGGTATCGGAGAAGGCGCCGTCGGCGTTCTGAAACGTGGTTGAAGTGTCGTCAGACACGCCGTTAACGCTCCCGTTGGACAGTGTGACCCAGCCCACTCCTGGCTCCGCGCTTTGCAAGGGCACCAGGCTTGTGCCCGTGAAGAACGTTCCGGACTCCGACGAGTTGCTGAAAGGCCCTGCAGCCTGTGGTTCGAATGCTCCACTGCTGACGCCACCCGGACTCACCATCAGGCCGGAGGAGGCGGCCGTCAAATAGAGAACAGGCGCCTGACCGGTACAATTGGTCCCAGTAAGGATTACCCGGCCATTGGATGCGACCGTGTAACTGCACGAGAGCCCAGGACTGGTGTGGAAGGTGCCGCCATCGTCCTCGTAGAGGCTGATCGTGGCCGTTCCGCTGTTGCCGCTGAGGAGTCCCAGCGTAGCGTCGGCATTCCCGCCGCCACTGAACCCACTCAAATAAAAGACGGAGATGCCGTTCAGCGAGCTGCTGTTGAACGTCCCGCTTTGCGACCGCATCTCTCCGCTGAAGCTCGGAGTGCTGCTCTGGGGATCCGTACCCAGCATCAGCAGCTTCGAGCTCGACGCCATGTAGAACACAATGTGTGAGGTGCCGTGACTGGTCACAAGACTGGATGTACCGCGGCCGCTCGAGTCCAGGGCAGTGTAGACACCGGTCATGCCGGTCTCGTGGTCTGCAGTTCCGCCGTCGTTACAGTCCTCCTCGCCGGCACTGAAATTGCCGCCGCTGCCGTTCATAACGCCAGCACAGGCAATCGGGACGGGGCCCGAATGATCCTCGCCGGCAATGCTGAATACATAAGCTCCGCTGAGGCCACCAGAGATCGTCTGCTTCAAGAGTTGGCCCGAAGCGATGAATGCGCTGGAGCCCGTCTCCCATTCGATGATGCGGCCTTTGGTGGCCACATTCGAGGAGAGAGAACCCACGGAGATTCGCGTGGTGAAAGTGCCGGACGAAGTCGCAATCACGGCACAGCCGCGGTTGTCCGACCCCACCGAATAAGAGCTGCCACTGGCATTGATGCTGACTTGGGCATGGAGACCTACGGCTCCGTTCATGTCAAGCTCGCCCGCGGTAATGTGTCCCGTGCCATCCGCGGTGAGCGAACCCACCAGGGCGGCGAAGCCGGTGCTGTTGTATCCGGCAAGCGAGAATGCGTATTGTCCATGCAGGACGGCTTCGCTTCCCTGAGCCGTGCAGGACGCCGCGGTGCTGGTGATGGTGAAACTGTCGGTGTCGGTCTTGCTGTTGTCCGTTACCGAAGTGGCAGTGATGGTAGGCGCGTTGTCGGGCGCGCTCGGGACTGTTGCGGGCGGAGTGTATTCCACGCTGGTTGTGGTGATGTTGCCCAGTGTGCCGCAGGTGGGCGAGCAAGCTGAACCGTTCGCGATCAAGGTCCAGGTCACTCCCTGGGTGTCGTGCTGCACGACGGCGTTCAAAGTTACGGCAGCCGCGCCCGCCTGAATCGTCGAAATCTTATTGCTGATGGTCACGATAATCGGTTGTGCCGCAATGGTCACCGTGTAGGCTTGCGAACCGGCCTGGCTCAGCGAGTCGATCACCTGGATGGTGAACCCAACACTGGATTGAGCTGTGGTGGGACTGCCGGAAAGCGCGACCGAATTGGTGGTGCTGCTGCCCAGGTTCAGGCCTGCAGGCGGAGTGCCCGTGCTTACCGACCACGCAAAAGGCGCAAGACCGCCTGTTGCTTGAATGGTTTGGTTGTACGCCGTGTTCACCGCCCCGTTCGGCAAGGACGTCGTTGTAATCGACGGCGCCGGCGGATTACCGATCGTCACGGTGTAGGCCTGGTTACCGCTCTGGCTGGCGGCGTCCGTGATCTGAATAATGAACGTTTTGGATACTGCCGCCGTCGGCGTGCCGGAGAGGGTAACAGAGTTGGTGGTGCTACCGCCCAGGGTCAATCCTGCGGGCAGAATGCCTACGCTAACCGACCAGCTATAAGGCGCCAATCCGCCCGTCGCTAGAATCGTCTGGCTGTACGCTGTGCCCACGGTGCCGTTGGGCAAGAGGGTCGTAGTAATCGACGGCGGCGCGGGATTGTTGATTTGAAGCGTGAATCTATGGGATGCGGTCTGCTGCGGATTCGAACTGTCCAGCACCGACACCGTAATCGGGAACGATCCCGCCTGATGCGGTGTTCCGGAGAGGACGCCCCCGGCGCTGAGGGTCATGCCGGTGGGCAACGCGCCGGTTTCGCTCCAGCTCATAGGGGCCATCCCGCCGCTGGCCAGGGTGAACGTGAATGCCGAATACGCCGTGCCGTTCGTGCCTGCGGTGGGCGCGGTGGTGGTGATTACCGGAGCCGGAGGATTGTTAATCGTTAACGAATAGGCCTGGGTGGCGGCAACGCTCGCCGCGTCTTGTACGCGCACAGTGAACGTGTACGGGCTCAAGGTGGCGTTGGCGTTCGGCGTCCCGGAGATGGTGCCGCTCGGACTCAGGGTTAGTCCGGTGGGAAGCGCTCCCACAGAAATGGACCAAGTCAGGGGCGCCGTTCCCCCGTTGACCGGCACGCTGAAAGTAAAGGCCGAGCCGTTGGTGCCCGCTCCCATAGCCGGGGTTGTGGCGATCGCCGGTACTGCAGAAATGTGGAGGGTAATCATCGCTGACTTCGTGGAATCGGTGAGCGAGGTCGCGGTCACCGTGGCGGTTGCTGCCACTCCCGATGCCGGGGCATTGTAAGTGACGGCATTCGAGGTCGCACCGGAGAGCGTGCCGGGTCCCGATGACAGGCTCCACGCCACTCCCGCACTCTTCGAATCGTTGGCTAGCGTGACAGCCAGGCTCTTGCTTTGACCATTGTCCAGAGATACGGCGGCGCCCTGCGTGATGGTGACGGCGATGGGGCGGGCCGAACTGCCGCAACCGGATAGGCTGACGGCCAGAACAGCTATAACAACAAGACAAAAAGAAATGTGACGCTGACGGTGCTGCAAGCTGTGCATGTACTCTCCTCAGATTCCCTAGTTTTGGGTTTGTCGACGTGGCCAGTCAGTGGATGGAGTTCATGCGGCCTATTGGGGCGGACGGCCACGTTCTGGTACTCAACTACCCACTGTCATCCTGTCTGTTATCGACCTGGAAGCGCTGTGATCCGCAGTCATTCTTGGAATTTTTTCTCGTGATCTCGACCCGTTTCGGAACGCACGACAATCTGGGGTAGGCACTGCCCAATCGTTCTTGCCGGGCTGACCAGCCTGAGGTCATGATCATATTTTGCTGATTTCATTCATGGTCAGCCGCTCGCTGCGTTCCCCTGCGTGGTAGATTTGATCTTGCTGCGTTCGTGTGGATTACTTAGTGGGCGGAGAATTTCATGCGCGAAATCGTCTCTACTAAAGATGCTCCCCAAGCCATCGGTGCTTACTCGCAGGCCGTCAAAGCCAACGGATTCATCTTCGTGTCGGGCCAGATTCCCATCGACCCGACCACGCAGCAGTTCATCACCGGGGACATTTCGGCGCAGACCGACCGCGTGCTGCGCAACATCTCGGAGATTCTCGAAGCCGCCGGCAGCGGGCTGGGCAAGGTCGTCCGCTCCGGTGTTTTTCTCAAAAGCCTGGACGATTTTGCCGCCATGAACGCCGTCTACGGAAAGTACTTCAGCAGCGCGCCGCCGGCCCGCTCGACGGTGCAAGTGGCCGGGCTGCCGAAAGGCGTCTTGATTGAAATTGACGTGATTGCCTTGGAATAGCGGCCGTGCGAGCGAGGGACGCCGTGGGGGACGGGAGTGGGACTATCCCCTGTATTCCTCAGCGCTTTGCCGTTAAGATCTGGAGGCAGACCATCTGGCCGCAAATCATCTGGAGGCAGATCATGACCAGGAATCTTCTCTTCGCGGTAGTTTTGAGTCTCTCAACTGCCATGCTCTACGCGCAAACTGCCGCCCAAAAACCGGCCGCGCGTCCCAACGCCAGCGCACCTACGAAAGTCACTGGCGACGGCGTCAAAACCGATTCGGGCTTGCAGTACTGGGATATCAAAGCCGGAACCGGCGCCGAAGCCAAATCGGGCGACCACGTCAAGGTGCACTACACGGGCTGGCTCACCTCGGGCAAGAAGTTTGACAGCTCGGTCGATGCTGGCACACCCTTCGAGTTCACCATTGGGAAAGGCGAGGTCATCAAAGGATGGGAGGAGGGCGTGACCGGAATGAAGGTGGGCGGAAAACGGCAACTTCGCATCCCGCCTCAGCTAGCCTATGGCGAGCGCGGCTACCCCGGCGCGATCCCGGCTAACGCCACGCTGATCTTCGATATCCAGTTGCTGGGAGTGAAGTAGGATTTCCGATTGGCGATTGCCAATTGCCGATTGAAAGCCGCGAATCTCCAATGTGCGAAATCGGCGATCGGAAATCGGCAATTGAAGATTGCGGTTACGCCTTGACGACTTTGCCGCTGCGCAGGCAGGAGGTGCAGACGCGCAGGCGCTTGCCCTGCCCGTTGACCTTGGCGTGCACCGGACGCAGGTTGATGTTCCAGCGCCGCTTGGTCACGTTGTGGGCGTGGCTGATGCGGTTTCCCGCTTGCGGCTTCTTGCCGCAGATATCACATTGCTGTGCCATGACGACTCCCGATCGGTTCGAATACTGAAAAGTTCAGATCTGGTGGGGCAAACCTAAATTTTACAGGAGCTTCCGCGGTTCGACAAGGTCGGCACCTCAGCCGCGGAGCGGCGAAAGTATATAGCCCACGGCGTAAGCCGTGGGTAGCCGGCATAAGAATCGACGAGCCCCGGAGGGGCGAAAGAAAACTCTTCGCGTGTTCAGGCCGCCCCGTGCGGCAAACACGGGACAACCGTGTGCGATACTGAACCTATGCAGTCGCCGCTCCAATCTCCCACCGCAGCCACCGACCCCAAGTCGGTAAAGGTGAATCTGACCGCCGGCACGGGCGTCGACATTGAGTGGGCCGACGGGCACGTTTCGCACTACAACTTCGTCTATCTGCGGGATGCCTGCCCCTGCGCCATGTGCGAGGACGAGCGCGCCAAGACCGGACGCCGCCCCGGCGACGCGCCAAAGCCTGCGCCGGGTGCGCTGCCTATGTTCAAGCCCGCCGCCAAGCCGTTCTCCGCCGAAGGAGTGGGAAAGTACGCGATCAAGTTCCACTGGAACGACAGCCACGACCTTGGGATCTACTCCTGGCGCTTTCTGCGGGAAATCTGCCCGTGCCCGGAGTGCAGTGCAGCCCAGAACGCAAGGTAAATCGGGCACGAACCGGCTTGCGCTCTTCCAGCCCTGTGGGATTTCGCAGTCATCCGTCACAGACAACCACGCACTCGCACTGCCGTGCCGGTCTTTCACATGCCGCCGCTCTGCGGCTGGGGTGCGGTCTGTTCCTGAGTCTCTGCCGATCAGTCGCAGATCCGCAATCGGCAATCTCTCCACTCGATTCCCTGTAAAATCCACATAGATATTCCGGAGCCTCATCCGCATTGTCGTTTCTTGACCAACTCAACCCGCAGCAGCGCGAGGCCGTCGAAACCACCGAAGGTCCGGTGCTGATTCTGGCCGGCGCGGGCAGCGGCAAGACGCGGGCAATCACCTACCGCATCGCGCATCTGATCGAGAACCTGGGCGTGATGCCGGAATCCATTCTGGCGATGACATTCACCAACAAGGCCGCCGCCGAGATGGGCGCCCGCGTCGACAAGCTCGTCGGCGGGCTGAGCATTGCCAAGCCGGTCATCTCCACGTTTCATTCTTTCTGCGTGCGCGTGCTGCGGCGCGATATCGAGGCTTTGCGCATTCCGTCCGCTGCGCCCGGCCAGCCGCCCATTGGCCATACGAAGAACTTCGTCATCTACGACGAGGCCGATCAACTCTCGGTCGTGAAGTCGATCATGAAGCGCCTGGGCCTCGACGACAAGCAGCTCACGCCGCGCACCGTTCTGGGGCGCATCTCCTGGGCAAAAAATCACATGCTCGATCCGCAGGAACTCTACCTGCAGTCGGCCGATCCCAAGACCGAGCGCATCGCTCACCTGTACGAGGAATATCGCAAAGAGCTGCGCAAGGCCAACGCCCTCGATTTCGACGATCTGCTGCTCGAAGCGATGCGTCTGCTGAAGGTCGCCGCGCCCGTGCGTGAGTACTACAACCGCCGCTTCCAGTATCTGCTGATCGATGAATATCAGGACACGAACCGTCCGCAGTACGAACTCATGCGGTTGCTCGCGGGCACACGCCATAACGTGTGCGCCGTTGGCGACGAGGACCAGTCGATTTATTCCTGGCGCGGCGCCGACATCCGCAACATTCTCGAATTCGAGCAGGACTTTCCCGAGGCGAAGATCATCCGCCTGGAACAGAATTACCGCTCGACGCAGAACATTCTGCAGGCCGCTTCGGCGGTGGTCGCGAACAACGTTCGGCGCAAGGGAAAGAACCTCTGGACCTCGCGCCAGGGTGGAACGAAACTCGGCTACTACGAGGCTCCTGATGGCGAAAACGAAGCGTTGTTCGCCGCGGACTGGATTGCCCGCTACGTGCGGGAAGCCGATCGAACGGAGCACGACCGCGGGGAGCGTCCGCGCGCTGCCGTGCTCTACCGCACCAACTCGCAGTCGCGCCTGTTTGAAGAGGCGATGCGGCGCTACGGGCTGAAATATCACGTAGTGGGCGGATTCTCGTTTTACGAGCGCGCCGAGATCAAAGACATGATCTCGTATCTGAAAGTCATCCTGAATCCCGACGACTCGATTTCGCTGCTGCGCGTCATCAACACGCCGACGCGCGGCATCGGCAAAGGCACGATCGACACGCTTGAAAATCTCGCGCTGGAGACGGGTCTCTCACTTTGGGGCGCGATTGGCGAGGCGGTTCGCCGCCAGTTGCTGCCGCAGCGTGCGCTGTCGTCCCTCAAAAGCTTTCAGCAGCTGATCGAGGACGCCCGGGCCATGCGGGTGGGAACGTTCGTGGAGCAGCTGGAGGAGAGCGCAGCGCAGGCGTCTGTGCAATCCGAATCTGCGGGCGAGCACGACGTCATGAACCGGCACCTCAGCAGTCCCGAAGGGACGGAATTCATTAGCCCGAGGCGTAAGCCCCGGGAAAGCCAGGAAGGTGAGGCGAGTCCCGCAAGGGACGGCACGGACACCGCCGAGAGCAACGATGCGACCGCTTTCGATCCCGGCGAATTCGGGAATTTCTCGTTCGACTTCGACCCTGCGGAACCGTCCGACAGCCGGCGGGACGCCGGCGCTACAACGGACGGCGCCAACGCTGAGCCTGACGCCAACGCATTCTTCACTCCCACGGTCAGCACCGCGGATCTGCTCAAGTTCCTGATTGACCGCACCGGCTACATCAAGCTGCTCGAAGAAGAAGACACGCCTGAGGCTTACTCGCGCATCGAAAACCTGCGCGAACTGGTCAACGCCGCCATGGACTCGCGCGATCGCGGGGAAACGCTCGACCAGTTCCTCGACCACGCCGCCCTCATCGCCGACGCCGACGACTATGACGAGCGCGCCCAGATCACGCTCATGAGCCTGCACGCCGCCAAAGGGCTCGAGTTCCCGCTGGTTTTTCTCAGCGGCCTCGAAGAAGGCCTCTTCCCGCACTCGCGCACCATGCTGGTGCCCGAAGATATCGAAGAAGAGCGCCGGCTCTGCTACGTGGGCATGACTCGCGCCATGGACCAGCTCATCTTGACCCGCGCCGTCTACCGCCGCCGCTACGGCACCGATCTGCCCGAAGCCAGCGTGCCCTCGCGATTTCTGGAGGAAGTGCCGGCCGCGCTGATCGAAGAGTTAGGGACGACTCGCGCCCGTGCGGGAACGAACCGCGTGGGGCGGACACTCCTGTCCGCCCAGTCGCGGAGCGACGACACAGTCTCCACCCACTATTCCTACGAAGATGAGGACCAGAGCGCGGTGTGGAACTCATCAGGTGGGGACAGCCGCCCCCGGCTGTCCGGCGGGGCGAAGCCCCGCGGTTCTTCTGCCCCAGCGCGCCCCTACAACTCCATCGAGAACATCGCAGAGTTCTTCGCCAGCCGTGGCAAGAAATTCACCGTGCCGAAAGCGCCGGTGGAAGAGCCCACGGGCAAGCGCGGATTCCGCCCCGGCCAGAAGGTTCGCCATCCCAAATATGGCGAAGGCACGGTCTACCAGCGCGAAGGAGAAGGCGAAGAAGCCAAGATTACGGTACAATTCCCTCGCTTCGGCTTGAAGAAGCTGGTGGAGAAGTACGCCCAGCTGGAACGTGCATGAAACGTGATTGAGTAATTGGGAAATTTGGTAATTGAGTAATTTTCTCCTGAGGCGAGCCCTTCAGGTTTTTCAATTACTCAATTACTCAATTACCAAATTACTCAATTCAAAAGGAATCATGGCCAATACAACAAAGCTATCCCGGGAAGAACGCAAGAAAACCAAGCGAGCCTCGCGCAAGAAGCGTAAGGCGGAAAAGCCGCTCAAGCCCCGCGAGTATCCTCGCGGATCGAAAAAGCCCAAGGTCAAGAAGATGGCCCGCGGCCAGGCGAAACGGTAGACGGCGTTTGGCATGTAGCTTGTCGGAGATCCCACCCTACGAAAACCGCGTAGGGTGGGGCAGCCGCATTCAGGAGACCACAACCGCTTGTCAACCACACCCACGGAAGCTGCAACCGTCCGCACCTCCGACAACCAGCTGTTTTGCTGCAAGTCGATCGACAAGCTGATCTCCGAATCGGAGCACCCGGAACACCGGCTGAGCAAATCACTGGGCCCCTGGTCTCTGACCGCGCTCGGCATTGGCGCCATCATCGGGTCAGGCATTTTCGTCCTTACCGGCACGGCGGCGGCCGGCGAGTATTTCCAGGCCCCATCCCTCCTGCACGCGCAGGCGCTCGACGTGATCGTGAATTTCCTGCGCACCGGCAGCACGGCGGGAGCACTCATGCACGGCCGGCCGCCCGCCGGGCCATCGATTGCCATTTCGTTTCTCTTGGTCGCCATCGCGTGCAGCTTCGCCGGCCTCTGCTATGCGGAGCTCGCCTCGATGATCCCCATCGCCGGCAGCGCCTACACCTACTCCTACGCCACGCTCGGCGAGATTTTCGCCTGGATCATCGGCTGGGACCTGATCCTCGAATACGTAGTTTCGAACGTTGCGGTCGCGGTCGGTTTTGCTGGTTATACGAAAGCGCAACTAGCGGTGTTCGGCCTCAACTTGCCGGACAAGTGGGCGAGCCCGGTCTGGGCCAGTGGGCAATGGACGGGCGCCTATTTCAATCTTCCCGGCTTCCTCATCGTTTTTATTCTCACCCTGCTGCTGGTGCGCGGAGTAAAGGAGTCGGCGGAAACCAATAACATCATGGTGATGGTCAAGATCGGCGCCATCCTGACTTTCCTGGTCATCGGCGGAATGCTGGTGAAGCCGGCTAACTGGGTGCCCTTCGCGCCTTCCGGCTTCGCCGGGATCGTCACCGGAGGCGCCATCGTCTTCTTCACCTACATCGGATTCGATTCCGTCTCCACTGCGGCCGAGGAATCGCGTAATCCGCAAAAAGATTTGCCATTCGGCATCATCATGTCGCTGGTCGTCTGCACGCTGCTCTACATCGGCGTTGCTGTCGTACTGCTGGGCATGATGAAGTACACGACCTTCGTATCCGGCGCGGCCGCCGAAGCGCCCGTGGCCTACGCGATGAAGTATCTGGGCGTGCATCCGTTCTTCCGCTCGGTCATTGTGATCGGAGCGCTGATGGGCATGATCTCGTCGTTGCTCGTGTTTCAGTACGCTCAGGCACGTATCTGGTATGCCATGTCCCGCGACGGCTTGCTGCCGAAGCTGTTCTCCGCGGTACATCCGAAATTCAAAACGCCGCACATTTCCACCTGGATCGCCTGCTTCGCTGTAGGCATCCCCGCTGGTCTCGTTGATATTGGAGATGCCGCCGACCTCGCCAACATCGGCACGCTGTTTGCCTTCGTTCTGGTATCGCTGGGAGTGATCCTGCTCCGCCGCAGGCAGCCCGATCGCAAACGCGCCTTCCGAGTCCCGTTTGTACCGTGGTTCCCGCTGCTTTCCGTGCTGCTGTGCGGCGGCCTGATGTTTGGGCTCACGCTGATCACCTGGCTGCGGTTTGTGATCTGGCTGGGACTTGGATTGTTGATCTACATCTTCTACAGCCGGCATCGCAGCGAATTTGCGAGGAGATAGCCGTCAGCTGTCGGCCTCCAGGCATCAGCAAAATGATATTGTCATCCTGAGCGAAGCGAAGGATCTCTGCATTCCTGCGCCATTTAGTGCCTCCGTGTCTCCGTGGTGAAAAATCTGCTCCCCTCGCCAATCTGCAATCTGCCATCTACAATCTCAAATATGGCTGCGCTAGAACGCCCGCCCAGTCCATTCATTCGGCAGCTTCCGAAAGCGGAGTTGCACCTCCACCTCGAAGGCGCCGTCGAACCCGCAACTCTGCTTGAACTCCGCCAGCAGCACGGCGATCACGCCACTCTCGCCGAGACCGAGCAACTCTACCGCTACAACGATTTCCCCAGCTTCCTGATGGCTTTCAAGGCCGTGAGCGAGCATCTTCGCGGCCCTGACGAATATGAACTCGTCACCTATCGCCTCATGCAGCGGCTGAAGGAAGAGAACGTGCTGCACGCCGAAGTTTACGTGGCGGTTGGCGTGTGTCTCTATCGCAAGCAGGATTTCGCCGCAATTTTTGAAGGGTTGGAGCGCGGACGCGCCCGCGGCGCGCGGGACTTCGGCGTTTCGCTGCTTTGGATTTTCGACACCACGCGCCACTTCGGCGTGGAAGAAGCGCAGAAAGTTTTCGAGCTGGCGGTGTGCTATCAGGACCGCAATGTCATCGGCATCGGTATCGGCGGCGACGAGCAGAAAGCTCCGCCCGAGCTTTTTCGCAGTGTCTACGGTTATGCCGAAGACAACGGCCTGCGCCTCACCGCTCACGCGGGCGAGACCGGGCCGCCGGAATCGGTTTGGGGAGCGCTCAACCTGCACGCCGAGCGCATCGGCCACGGCCTCACCGCCGCGCAGGATGCCGACCTGATCGAAGAGCTGGCTTACCGGCAGATTCCGGTCGAAATCTGCCTGACCAGCAATCTGCGCACAGGCGTCTGCAAGGCGATCGCCGAGCATCCGACGAAGAGTTATTTTGACCAGGGCGTGATGATCACGCTCAACACCGACGACCCTGCGCTGTTCGGTACGACTCTGTCGCAGGAATATCAGCTGGCGCAGGAAACCTTCGGATTCACCGACGAGCATCTGAGAGAACTGGCGCGCAACTCGTTCGAGGCGTCGTTCTTGCCGGCGGAGAAAAAAGTGGAGCTGTTGGGCTTGTTCGATGCCGCGGCGGCAAGATAATTTGCGATTGCTGCTCTGCGATTGATAGCCGGCTGCCAGGGTACCGTCCGCTGAAGCGGACTCGGTTGGTTTCGTACGTCGTTTGCCAGCGCTTACGCGCTGGCTAATGAATACCGCCGCTCCGCGGCCGGCGTTGATGAACGGTTCGGGGCATCGCGGTCCCCGGGGGGCTATGCAGTTGTCGATTCGTAATAGCGAATCGATAACCATCAGTCAACAATTCGCAATATCCGGCTGCAATCACCCGAGGGCTGTAAAATCGGCAATTGAAAATCGGCAATCGGAAATTTCCATGTCCGTCCGCCCCATCTTGCAACTCGGCGATCCGCTGTTGCGCGAGAAGTCGCTCCCGGTAAAGGAGACGGCGGCGCGCGAAATCCGGGACCTGGTGCGCGATCTGGCCGACACGCTCGCCCACTGGCGCTCCACCACCGGCTACGGGCGCGGCATCGCGGCACCCCAACTCGGCGTATTGCAGCGCGTCATCTTTCTCAAACTTCCCGGGGAGGATGCCTGGCCTCTCATCAACCCCGAAATCGTCGCGCGCAGCAACGAAAAGATCGTGGTCTGGGACGCCTGCCTCAGTTTTCTCTCCATCTTCATGCAAGTCGAGCGGCACTGCGAGATTACCGTTCAGTACTCCGATATCGGGGGCGTGCGTCACGTGTTCCAGGCGGGCGACCACCGTAACCTGTCTGAACTCCTGCAGCACGAGATTGATCATCTCGACGGCATTCTTGCCATCGACAGAGTAACGGACCTCAAGACTATCTGCACCCGCGAAGAATTCGAAAAACGCTACCGTGGTGCAAGCCCTTATGCGGTTGCTCCAGCTACAATCAGGAATTGAGCGACACCGCGAAGGCGATCTCACATGCGGAACCTCACCAGCCCGGCGTGGATCAAAGTGAAAGGCGGCCTGCTTCTTTTGCTGGGGTTACTCGCAACCGTGTTGATCCTCCTGCAGCGCCCGACGCTGCAAATTGGCATTCTCCTCGCGATCGCGATCTGGGCCTTCTGCCGCTTCTATTACTTCGCTTTCTACGTGATCGAACACTACGTGGATCCGACATACCGCTTCACCGGACTTCTGTCGTTCGCGCGTTATTTGATACGGAAGGCGGGAGACTGAGGTTCGAACTTGGTACTGCGTACTGAGTACTGAGTACTGAGTACTGAGTACTGTGTTACACATCGGCATTGTCGCCTGCAGCACCGAAGGAGCCGCGCTCTGCTATCGCACGGTCTCGCTCGAAGGGTCGCAGATGCTTGGCCGCCACGATCATCCGGAAGTGTCGCTGCACGGGCACTCGCTGGCGCGGTATATGAAGTCCATCGACGCCGCCGACTGGGCAGGCGTGGCCGAACTCATGCTCTCGTCAGCGGACAAACTGGCCAAGGGCGGAGCCGACTTCCTGATCTGTCCCGATAACACGATCCATCAGGCTTTCGATCTGGTCGAGCACCGCTCGCCGCGTCCGTGGCTGCATATCGCGCGTGAAGTGGCCAATGAGGCACAGCGGCGCCAGTTCAAGCGGTTAGGCGTGCTGGGGACACGCTATCTGATGGAAGGGCCGGTCTATCCCGAGGCGTTGAAGGCGGCGGGAATCGAATATCGTATTCCGGGAGCGGAGCAGCGCGAGCGCACGAACCGCATCATCTTCGACGAACTGGTCAACGCGCAGTTTTTGCCGCGGTCGCTGGCCTATTACGTCGAGGTCATTCGCGAGCTGAAGGATGAAGGCTGCGATGCGGTCGTGCTGGGGTGCACGGAGATCCCGCTGCTGGTGACGCAGGAATCGTCCCCTCTGCCGATCCTGGATTCAACCCGGCTGCTGGCCAAAGCCGCGGTACGCAAGGCAGTAGAAGGGTAATTGTGTAGGGACAGGCGTCCTCGCCTGCCCTGCCCCCCCCCGACAGCCGGCCGGAGGCCGGCGCTACGATGATGCGACTCAAGTTCCGCTGGCTTCCCGGCCCTTATGCCATCGTCCGATTCGCGCCCGACGCGCCCATCCCCGAATGGGCGACGAAAGGCGAATTTACTTCGATCAGTCGCAGCACGGACGAACTATCCATCGTCTGCCCGGCGGACAATCTTCCTCCGGACGTTCACTCTCCCCGCCGCTGGATCTGCCTCAAGCTCGAAGGTCCGTTCCCCTTCGAGCAGACCGGAGTCCTGCTATCGTTCATCGAGCCGGTGTCTTCCAAGGGCGTCCCCATTTTTGCGATCTCGACTTTCGATACCGACTACTTACTCATCCCGGAGGAGTTCGCCTGGGCGATGGATGTCTTGCGCGAGGCTGGACATGAACTGGTTTCCTAGCGAACTGTCGCCGTGCGCGTCTAATGGAAAAGAACCCGCTGCTCGGAGGTCACGCTGAATTTGCCGACGACAAATCCGGAGGGTAAAGAGCGCGGATCGACTTCGACCCGTCCTGGCGCTTTTTCCGTAATCTTGCGGGTAGGCTTGATCGCCGGAACGCTGGATATCACCGAAAACCTCGTCTTCAACCTGTTCCGCGGGATTACCCCGAAGATGGTGTTTCAATACATCGCCAGCGGCCTGGTCGGCATGAAATCATTTCAGGTGGGGCTGGCTTCGGTCGTTCTGGGCGTGGCACTGCACTACCTGATCGCGTTGACCTGGACCGGCATCTATTACGCAGCCAGCCGCAAGCTGGGCATTCTGATCCGCAGGCCAGTGATCTGCGGGCTCCTCTACGGAGCGTTCGTTTACCTGTGGATGAACCTGGTAGTCCTGCCGCTTTCCGGCGTGCCGCATGCGGCGGCAGCAATGACGCTGGCGTCGCGAATCAGCGGCGTGCTGGCGCTGCTGTTCTGCATCGGGCTGACCATCGCACTCCTGGTGCGGCGGTATTCAGGTGGAGCAACGTGATCGGGATGCAGAATAACCGCTTCCGTTCGCAGTTCAACTGGCCCAATTCGCCGTGGGCTGTTCGAGCGCACGCGCCGAATACAAGCCTGTGCTGTAATAGGAGTTAATCCTTACTCGATGCCATCAGCTTTCACTAAACTCCGCCGTCGCGCCAAAGCCCTGCACCGCAACCTGCGCGGAGCGGCAATGGCGGCGCGCGCACTGGCGTCGACGGACCATCCTCTGCTGGCGCACATCATTCCCATGCGACGCTGCAACCTGGCGTGCACCTACTGCAACGAGTTTGACGATTTCTCGAAGCCGGTGCCGATCGAGGAGATGTATCGCCGCGTCGACAAGCTCGGCGCTCTGGGAACTGCGGTCGTGACCGTCTCAGGCGGCGAGCCTTTGATGCATCCCGAGCTCGATGACTTGATCCGCCGCATCCGCGCCAACGGCATGATCGCCGGATTGATCACCAATGGGTACCTTCTGGTCGCCGAGCGTATCCAGCGGCTGAATCGCGCCGGATTGGAGTGGCTGCAGATTTCGATCGACAACGTCAATCCTGACGAGGTCTCGAAGAAAAGCCTGAAAGTTCTCGATCGCAAGCTGCAACTGCTGGCCGAGCACGCCGACTTTCATGTGAACATCAATTCGGTCGTGGGCAGCGGCATTTCCCATCCGCAGGATGCCCTCGTGATCGGCAAGCGCGCCGTAGAACTCGGATTCACTTCGACGATCGGAATCATTCACGACGGCAGCGGGCAACTGCAGCCGCTGGGCGAGGAAGAGCGCCGCATCTATCACGAAATGCAGGCGCTCGAAAAGAGCAGCTTTACCCGCGTCCACGCGTTTCAGGACAACATTGCCAGGGGCCTGCCCAACGACTGGCGCTGCCGCGCCGGGGCGCGTTATCTCTACATCTGCGAGGACGGACTCGTGCACTACTGCTCGCAGCAGCGCGGCTATCCCGGCGTTCCACTCGCGAGCTACACGCGCGACGATCTGCGCCGCGAATACTTGACGGAAAAATCGTGCGCCCCGCACTGCACCGTGTCCTGCGTGCATCAGGTTTCGATTTTTGATTCCTGGAGGGCGCCGCAGCGCGCCGCGCCCGCGGCTCCGGCTGCAGTCGACGAGCATCAACTTGTGCAGATCAAGTAGCGGTTGCCAGTAGCTACCCCTGCAGCCATCGGCGCGACGTCGGGATCTCTTCATACGAGAGACACGTGACGTGAGATTGGAAGATCTCGACACGTCAGAAGCTTGATACGCGATAAAACCCGGTACGGAGAAAATGGCACGCGGAAACGTGAGGTCCCGGGTAGGGCCCAAGGCCGCGCGCCCTCGCCACACTAGTTCAACGGGCCCGAGTCCCAACCGCTGACGGCTACTTCTTCGGCTGCGCCGTCGGCGGCAGCATTCCATTCAGGCGCAGATACATGGCAGCGGAGCTGTAGTGATCGGCCCAGTCGTTGGTGAGGACGATCAGGGCGAAGGCGCGCGATCCTTTGCGGCCGCCGAACATTTCGACTTCATCGGCAAGCTTGGAGTCGTCCGCCTTGCTGAGCACCGTGGAGCAAAAATCGAAACTGGCCTTCAGGGCTTCGATCAGGTTCTCCTTGCCGTCGGACTCCTTCAGCGGCACTGCCGCCTTGACTTCGGGTACGTCTCCGATCCGCGAGCATAGATAATTGTTCGATTCAACGATGTGCAGAACAAGATGGCCGAAGGTCATCTGCTGCTCGGTGGGCCTGTAGGAGAACTTGTCAGCCGGCATTTCCTCCACCGCTGCCACTATGTTTTTCTGCTGGTGAGGAAGGATTTCTTTGGCGACGGTGGTCACCGGGTTTCTGTCTTGACTCTTGTTTTGGGCGAAAACAATGGGCACACAAAAGAATAGAAGAAAGCAGAGCGTGCGTTGCATGGTGTCCTCCCGCGGTCGAGCTGTCGATGAGGAACTACATTCTCATTCTACTCGCCGCGCGAAGATTGAGGTGGAACGCACGCTCCGGCTGGATCGCGTCGTCGGTTATTTCTTCGGCTGCGCGCTGGGCGGCAGGATGCCGTTCAGGCGCAGATACATTGCCGCCGCCCCGTAGTGGTCGGCGAGGCTGCTGGCCAGGCCCAGCGCCGCAACGGCACGCGGAACCTGGCGCCCGCCGAACAGTTCGACCGTGTCGCCCAGTTTCGAATCGTCCATCTTGCTCAAAGCGTCGCCGCAGAAATCGAAAGACGCTTTGACCGCGGTCACCAGTTGATCCTTGGAATCGGTTTCCTTGGGCTCGTCCACCTTGGGCGCAGTTACGTCAGCCGCCTTGGAGCAGAAGAAATTGTTGGAATTCGCGATGTGCGCCGCGAGGTGGGCAAACGTGCTCTGATCGGCCGTGGGCTTGTAGGAAAACTTGTCGGCGGGCATGGCCTCGACCGCGCCGATGGTGTTGTTCTGGAAACGCTGCAGCACCAGGCGCAGCGAAGTCGCGACCGGATCTTTGGTGGGTGCGGCGGACGGACCGGAAGCTTTTGCGGCTGTATTCTGGGCCTGGGCAAACATTGCGCTGACAACGAGGGAAACAACGAGCAGCGTACGATTCACGGGAAGGCCTCCTGAGGCTGAAAAGATATACCGGCAATACCGATTCGCAGACCCTCGCATTCGATTCGAAATATGCTTAACCGCACAGGACACAGGGGTACACAGGCTCTCGACCTCGGTGTTCTGCCGTGCCCCTTGTGGTGAATAGCCCGGCTCGTGTCACAATGGCGCGATGGCAGCCGAACCTCGCATTCCCGACTTTCTCTACGGTACGGCATGGAAGGAAGACCGCACCGCGGCCTTGACCGAACTGGCTCTCCGGACGGGTTTTCGCGCGATCGACACCGCCAACCAGCGGCGCCACTATTTTGAAGCCGGAGTCGGCGAAGGATTGGCTGCCGCCTACCGCGCCGGCATTGTGACCCGAGCCGACTTATTTCTGCAGACCAAGTTCACCTACAAGCGCGGCCAGGATCATCGCCTGCCCTACGATCCCTCCGCGATTCTTGCCACGCAGGTGGCCCAATCCCTGGCGAGTTCGCTTGATCACCTCAGTACCGACCATGTCGACAGCTTCGTCCTGCACGGGCCTTCGTCGGCTGACGATTGGACCGAAGACGACGCCGAAGTCTGGGAAGCGATGCGGCGTGAGCGCGATGCCGGCCACGCGCGGCTACTCGGCGTCAGCAACGTAAGTCTGCGGCACCTCGAGCAGATGGAAGCGTCGCACGCCGAAATGCCATCTTTCCTGCAGAACCGCTGTTTCGCTTGTCTCGGCTGGGATCGGGAGGTGCGTCTCTTCTGCAAGGAACGGAAGATTGTCTATCAGGGATTCTCTCTGCTTACGGCGAATCCGGAGGTGCTTGAACATCGGCCGCTGATCGCGATGGCAGAGCGGTTAAACGCGACGCCGGCCCAGGTTGTCTTCCGTTTCGCGCACGGGATTGGAATTCTTCCCCTCACCGGAACTTCCGACGAGGCGCATATGAAGCAGGACCTCGCCAGCGCCGATATCAACCTTCCTGCTGACGTGGTCCTGGCGATGGAATCGCTCATGGGCTGAAGATCGGGTGACCGTTATCTCATCGCCGGTTTGAGCGTTGCTCCTTGCCGCTCCCTTCTCATCTGCGCGGCGAGTTCCTTGATCTCGGTCAGATCGCGCTGCATCTCGCTCCAGCCGTACCACAGCGCGTAGTCCGGGCTGGCGTGGAATGTTCCCTGGAAGGTGCGCATGCGGTGCTCCAGATACATCACGAACAGCTTCTGCTCGATCACCGTGGGTGCATCGTGGAACGTCAGCAGGTTCGGGAACGGATAGGCGTAGTTCGGCGGCTTGGGCAGAATGCCGTCTTTGTAGAGGCCGGCGACAATGTGGATCGCCTCGGCCATCAGGTGGTCGGCGTTCCGGATCATGTCGTCGCCCTGCTCCAGTTGCTGCTTGGCGAAGTTGACGGAGTGGCACTGGTTGCAGGTCTTGATCATCTTGTCGCGCTCGCGCTGCCAGTCTTCCTGGGTGAGGCGGGCAAGGTCGGCGGCTTTCACGGTTGCGACCAGAGCCGTCGGCTGGCCTTGCGGATCGAGCACGCCCAGCGCCTGCAAAATCGCGGCGCGGTCGGCAGCCCATTGTTTATCTTCGGGCAGAGGCAGGCGAACGGCCAGAAACCCCCAGGCTGTGCGTACTTCGTGATTGCCGTTCTGCATGTGGCAGGTCTGGCAGGTGGGAGCGGCGGTATCCGGAGGAACGATCATCTTCTGCTTCAGTTCGCTGCGCACGCCGTGCTTCGACGCCGAGTACATCTCCCACTGGGGATGGTCGAAGCCCATGTGGCAAGTTTCGCAAGCCTGGGGCTGGCGCGCTTCTTCGACCGAAAAAGTATGGCGGGTATGGCAGGCGTCGCACTGCGCTGCGCCAAATTCGGTGCCGGATCCGCTTTGGCGCAGCTCGAGGATCTCGGTCAGCGTTTTGTCGCCGATCTTGTGGCATCCTCCGCAACCTTTTTCGCCTTCGGTCATGGCCATGGGCTGCCAGTGGATCGTGGGCATGGCTTTCATCGCGGCCCACGCCAGCGCATGCTTGCCCTTCCGGAACTGCGTGACCTGCGTCTCGTGGCACTGGGCGCAGGTTTCGGGAGTGGGGATATTCACCTTGGAGACATCGCCGGCGGACGTGTGCTGGTCGCCGTGGCAGGCGACGCAGGTGACGTCGGCTCCGCTGTGCTTGCTCAGTTTCCAGTCGGAGACAATGTTAGGAGTGACCTTGCTGTGGCAATCGATGCACTGCGCGGCCGTGGCTGTCTGGGCGGAAAGCAGGGGACTGCAACCCAGAAGAACTGCGCTCAGGGGGAGAGAAATCCGCAGGGCCCGGGGAAGAAGGGATCGCATACGTGCCTCCTGCAACCGACCATTATTGACTCCGCTGCGTATAGTGGCTGTGACTTGTGTCACAGTGCGCGGCACGGACCACGCCCGGTTCGGTGGAAATCTCCGCTACAACGCTGCGAAGCCTGACGATACCAGCTTGAAGACCAGGAACCAGACCACGACCGTGATAATCGCGGTCGACCGTTTCACTTTGCTGGTGCAGGCATACCCGATGCCGATCAGCACGATTGTCCAGATGCTGAGGACGTCGAGCGATGACGCCATAGCGCGGACGAATTTACCAGTCGTCTCGGGGTCGAGATAGTACGCAAGGTTTGTGCCCACGGCGTTTCTGATGTCAAAGCCCTCGGGATTGACGCCGGCAAACAACGAGATCGTGCCCAGAATTCCCCCAATAATGCCGGGGAGCCAGCTGAACATGGTGATCGCATACGCCTGCCCGAACGAGGTCTCCCCCTCGAAGGCCAATTTGAACGTCAGCCACAAAGCGAGGGTAGCCAGCAAGGCGTAGAACAGGATCAGGAATGGACTGAAGTACGAGAAAAAGCCGACGATCTTGCTTTGGAGCGCAATCGAGCGCGCCTGTTGGTCCGCCGGAAGCTTGTCGAACTGTTCGGCGCGCGATGAATGTGCGATCGCATTCTTGGCCACCTGCTCGAAGCCCACCTGCTTTCCGACTGCGCCAATGAACACGAGGGTAAAGATGGAGATCAGAATCCACGGCGCCCACCAGCTGGCGCTGCGCCGTAAGTCGGTAAACGTTTTCGACGGCGCGATAAACGTATTGACGATGCGAGCAGCCTGAGAGAGCGGTGCGGGCTCGGGCGTCGGAGCGGCTGAAGCGGGCAAGACCGGAGCGGCGGCCATAGTGCCTCCTCGGAAGAATTCGAAGAAACAGGGAACCAACAGGCCAAGGGATTCTAGTCCGGGGGCACACGCCGAAACAAGCCGCCAGCGTAATCGCCGCCCAAATCTCGAGACAGGATCGCGAGACAGGTAAGATGGCGCCATGCAGAATGCGACGCCTGTGGCCGTTGCGGTCCTTGTCGTCGAGCTTGTGCCGGCTGCAGCTTTCGGATTTGCCGCGGAACGCGTGGCGAACGCGATGGCGCGCTGGACCTCCGCGGTGCGAGTGCTGTTGCCCTCGCTGTTGGCCCTGCCTTACGCCGTGGCGGCTGCATCGCACCACATGCTTCGCTGGCCATGGTTCGCCCTCTACGCTCTGCTGCCAGTGGGGATCGCCTGGATGCTGCAGCAGGCGGCAGGGGCTGATCCAGAGCAGCGTGGTAACTGGCGCGACGCAGTGATTCTTCTCGTCCTCGGTCTCGCCGTGGATTTGCGCTGGTTCGACGCGGCCTGGCCTTCGGGCTGGCGCGGGTTGGGCAACCTGCTTCTCGTGGACGCCGGGCTGTACGGATTTCTTGGAATCCGCTGCCTCACCGGCACGGGATTCGATTTCCATCTGCGCTGGAGTGATTGGAAAACGGGCCTGCGCGAGCTGGCCTTCTTCGCGCCTGTGGTCCTCACGCTGGGACTCGCGCTCGGATTTATTCATCCTCACGTCAACCGGCCCGCCATCGGTCACGCAGCGCTGCTCTGGGCTAGAATCTTCGTCTTCGTCGCCATACCCGAGGAGCTTTTCTTCCGCGCCTGGGTGCAGAACTTACTGGAACGGCGAGTGGGCCACCGCGCCGCCCTGCTCCTCGCGTCCGTGCTCTTCGGCCTGTCCCACTTCAACAAGCGTCTGGATGTGAACCCGGGGCATTTCAACTGGCGCTATGTCTTGCTGGCGACGATCGCCGGCGTCTTCTACGGCCGCGCGTGGCGCGAGCAGCGCCGCGTCCCGGCCTCAACCATCACGCATACATTCGTGGACTGGATCTGGTCGTGGTGGTTCTAGCACGGTATTCTCACATGCTGGAAGACTGAACGCATCCCGTTGACACGGGTTCACAACTCACGCGAGGATAGCTGCCTCATGGCGGGCAACCTCCGGTACGCCACAACCGCCGAAAGCCGGGCCGCAAGGCCGGCGCGAGGAGGGCCACACTCAGCCGTGCCGATTGTTCTCGCGGTCCTGTTGCTTGGGTGCTCGCATGCGCCCCAGGGCGCGACAGGAACCCACATTCGCGTGAACCAGGTGGGATACGAGATCGGCACGCCGATGCGCGCCTACCTGATGACACTCGCGCCGGCGACCGGAACGCGATTCGAAGTGAAGAATGCGGCGGGAGAGACGGTCTTTTCGAGCGCGATAGGAGCGACCACCGGGACCTGGGGCAAGTTCGCGGTATATCCGCTCGATTTCTCGCTGGCAAGGGCGGGAACTTACACTCTCAGGGTGTCGGGGTCGGTGGATGCCTCGTCGCCGAGCTTTGCCGTGAATACGGCTGCGCAACTCTACGCTGCTCCACTCGGCAACGCATTGCGGTTCTTCCAGAATCAACGCGACGGCAAGGACTATATTCCTTCCGACCTGCGCACGGCGCCATCACACCTGAACGATCAGCATGCCAATGTGTACAAGCAGCCGGAATTTGGCTGGATGGGGCGCATCAAGAGCGACCTTAGGCCAACCGGAGCGGTGGTCGACGTTTCCGGCGGGTGGTGGGACGCGGGCGACTACCTGAAGTTCGTTCATACCACGAGCTACGCCGAAGCCCTGATGCTGGTGGGCGTCCGCGATGTTCCTCAGATGGGCGCTGATTCGCCCACGAGTTTCGCGAGCGAGGCCAGGTTCGGGCTGGACTGGCTTCTGCGCATGTGGAATGACGATACCTCCACGCTTTACTACCAGGTCGGAATCGGCAGCGGAGGCACCGGTTCGGAAAACGATCACAGCGTCTGGCGTCTGCCGCAAGAAGACGACAACTTCGGGGGAACGGCGAGCAAGGGCCGGTACATCCGCAATCGCCCGGCATTTGTGGCCGGGGCTGCGGGAACGAAGGTCAGCCCGAACCTGGCGGGCCGGCTGGCGGCGGATTTCGCGCTGGGATTCCAGATATTTCACGCCAGCGATCCGGCTTACGGCAACAAGTGCTTGCTGGCGGCGGAACACATTTTTGATCTGGCGGACACAGCGCCGGGTGAGTTGCTCACTGCCTCTCCGCATGATTTTTACGATGAGTCGGAATGGCGCGATGACATGGAACTGGGCGCGACCGAGCTGTATCTCGCTACGCGCGAGGGAAATTTGCCGGCCGGATTGCCGCATCGCGATCCCGTGTTCTATCTCAAGGCGGCGGCACAGTGGGCCTCGGCCTACATTCACGCGGAAAAGGATGCTGGCGAGGCCTTAAGCGTGGGAGATGTCTCCGGGCTCGCACATTTTGAGCTCTATCGGGCGATGGGTTTGGCCGGAAACCCCGGCGGGCTTGCGCTGGCGCCGGCGGATCTTCTCGCGGACCTCAAGAGGAAGTTGGAGAACGCGGCCGCTCTCTCGCGCAAAGATCCATTCGGATACGGCGCTCCCTGGGGTGGCGGCGATACGCCCACGCACGGAGCAGCGCTGGCGGTGGTGGCCAGCGAGTATGACGATTTGACCAAGTCGCACGACTACGCCACTTTCGTCCGCGGATGGATTGGCAACATTCTCGGCGCGAATGCCTGGGGAGTCTCGCTGATTGTGGGCGACGGCAGCACGTTTCCGCGATGCATTCATCATCAAGTGGCCAACCTGCTGGCGTCGGGCAATCCACCGGCGCCGGTCCTCGCCGGGGCGGTGGTCGAGGGGCCGATCGAGAAAGCAGGCTCCGGACTGCCTGGCGGGGCCAAGGCTTGTCCTGCGAACGGAGAAGACTCCTACTCGCAATTTGACGGCAACGGCGCCATGTACCGCGACAATGTTGCTTACTACTCGACCAATGAGCCGGCACTCGATCTGACCGCTCCGTCGTTCTTGATGTTTGCCTGGAGAATGGCCGCGGCCGAGCCGGAGCGTGCAGGCCCTTAGATCTATCGTCCCGCGTCAGGCGCGTGGTAACGCAGATATCCCAGCCCCACGCGCAGGTGGTGGTGCAGCGCGTCGGGAACGCAAACCGCGAAGCAGAGGCCAAGGAGTCCCTGCGCCAGGCCCAGCGCATAGAGATTCCGGTAGCGCCGGAACAGGCCGCACGACACCACGCCCCACACCAGCGTCGCTGCCGTCAGCGTGAGGTTGGGCAGATGGGCCGCGGCGAACAGCACTCCGGCTACACCTATGGCAGCCTGTTCATGGCCCACAATGCGCGTGAGCCGGGGCAGAAAATAGTCGTTCAGCAGGAATTGCTGATAGAGCGTCCACACAACGTAGCCCGTGATGTGCCGGGCGTCGCCGTTGAAGAGCGGATGCAGCGTTCCCACTCGCTTGGCGACCATCACGCTTGCCCCGGCAACTGCCACGGCTGCAGGCAAAATCCACAGAGAGGACGCCAGGCCGCGGCGGCCCAGTCCCAATTCTTCACGGCTGGGTCCGCGTGCCAACACCACCGCCAGCGTGAAGATCAGCACGAGGGGAGAAGCGACCCGCTGCGGGACGGCGGGCATCCAGATGACGCCGACGATCACCCCGTAGCCGAGAATCAGTTCGACGAGGTCGCGGGCGAAACCGGGCTGCGAGCGCGGCATTGGGAAAGTATGTCATGGGTGCCCGCCCTGCACCATCTCGGGGGTCGCTTCCAAAAGGCTGCGAGTATAGGCGTGCTGCGGCTTCACCGTGATGTCGGCCGCGTTACCGAGTTCCACAACCTTGCCCCGATACATCACCGCGATGCGCGTCGAGAGATAACGCACCACCGGCATCGAATGGGAGATGAAGAGATAGGTCAGTCCGAAATCGCGCTGCAGTTGTGCCAGCAGGTTGACGATCTGCGCGCCTACGCTCACGTCAAGCGCCGAGACCGGTTCGTCGCACACGATAAATTTTGGTCGCAGCGCCAGCGCCCGGGCGATGCCGATGCGCTGGCGTTGTCCGCCGGAGAACTCGTGAGGGTAGCGCCGCAGCGCGGATTCGTCGAGGCCCACGGCGCGCAGGAGTTCGACCGCGCGGGCACGCAAGTCGAGCTTTGCTCGACCGGACAGACGGGGGCGGCTGTCCCTACGTGAGTCGTCTGCGGAGTCGTGGTGGATGATCAGCGGCTCTGCGATGATGTCTTCTACCCGGAAGCGGGGATCGAGTGACGCAAACGGATCCTGAAAAATAACCTGCAGGTCGCGCCGCAGGCGCCGCATTTCGCCCCTGCCGGCGGCGAGCAGGTCTCGGCCTTCGAAGCGAATCGTGCCCGAAGTAGAATCGAGCAGGCGAAGGATCAGCCGTCCCAACGTGCTCTTGCCCGAACCGGATTCCCCGACCAGCCCGAGCGTTTCGCCGGCGTGAATGTCGAGCGAAACGCCGTCCACCGCCCGAATGTCTTTCCTTCGGCCAGCGCCGGCCCTTCCCCCAAACGGCGATCCGCCCTGAGGAAAGACCTTGGTCAGACTGCGGATTTCCACTAGCGCCATCGCCCTATCCTTCAACCACCAGCTGCTGGATGCTACGTTCCCTATTCGAGAATAGGGAATACAGAAGCTCAGTTCATCACCTATCCCGCCGCGATCAGAGGCACCGCGGCCAGCGCCGCCAGCAGGCCGATGAACCGCCAGCGGCTGAAATGCTCCTTCAGCAGGAACCGCGCCAGCAGCACAGTCACGGCGGGATACAGAGACGTGATGACCACCGCCTCGTCCAGCCGCCCCCGCTGGCTGGCGAAGATGAACAGCGCGCTGGCGCTGATGTCGAGGATGCCGGCCAGCATGCCTAGCCCGGCGCGTGGACGATCGAGAGCCAGTGGGGCCCGGGTTACGGCGACGGCAACGGCAGTGGAAGTGAACGACCCGATGCGCGAGATCGCTGCCAGCCAGACCGCCGAGCCGCTCGCCTGGTGAATGCAGAGATAGAAGCCGGCGAACCCGACTCCGGCGAGCGCGGCCATGCCAACGCCCGCAGGCCGGCGCGATGCGTCATACTCCGAGTCGGCCGGGCTGGCTTCCGGTCGCGTGATGAGCCAGATGGCGGCGATGGCCAGCGCGAAACCGGCAATCGTCCAGCGGCTGGGCGCGCCCTCCATCGCGATGTCGGCCAGCGTGGGGATGGCCGCCCCGATCAGAGCAGCAATCGGTGCGGTTAACCCCATCTGTCCCAGGGACAGGGCGCGGTAGAAGATGGACAGCGCGAAGCCGCCTACCGCGCCGGCGAGCACCGCCCACAGGATGCTCGTACGCGATGGAAAAGCGCCATGTTGCGTCAACGCAATGCCAAACATGAGCGCGAAGGCGCAGACATGCGAGAACGCCGTGAGAACGAAGGCATTAGCCCTGCGGGACCCGTAGCCTCCGGAAAAGTCGGCAGCGCCCCACAGGCATACAGCGGTGACGCTGCACAAAGCGGGCGCAAATTGAGTGAACCGGAGCACGCCCGTCGAGATTAGCACGCCACAGCCCAGCACACGGCGAGCGAGGGGACTATCCGCGGATCGGGATCGCAACCGTGCCATGCAACGCTAGCCGGCAAGCGAATTGACTACCAGCCCTGCCGCCTCTAACATGGGGGCCAATTTGCAAGCTGCGCCGCGAACCGGTTTCATCGGCGATGGTCGCGCCGCCGCTTTGCAAACGGGTTCTCTCCCACATGATCGGACAGACCATCTCTCACTACCGGATCGTGGAAAAGCTGGGCGGTGGCGGCATGGGAGTGGTGTACAAGGCCGAAGACACGCGCCTCCATCGCTTCGTCGCGCTCAAGTTTCTGCCCGAAGACGTCACCCGCGATCCGGCAGCCCTGAGCCGCTTCCAACGCGAGGCCGAAGCCGCCTCGGCCCTGAACCATCCCAACATCTGCACCATCCACGACATTGGCGAAGTCGACGGGCGGGCGTTCATCGTCATGGAGTTCCTCGACGGCGCGACCCTGAAACACGTCATCAACAACCGCCCGCTCGATCTGGAGACGCTACTCGGCGTGGCGATCGATGTGACCGATGCGCTCGACGCCGCCCATGCCAAGGGCATCGTGCATCGCGACATCAAGCCCGCCAATCTTTTCCTGACCAGCCGTGGAGCGGCCAAGATTCTTGACTTTGGCCTGGCCAAGGTCGAGGTCGTACCCGTCCCCGGCGACGCGACCCAGACCAAGTCCGATGCTCACCACCTGACCAGTCCCGGATCGACCGTCGGCACCGCCGCCTACATGTCGCCCGAGCAGGCAAGAGGCAAGCCGCTCGATGCCCGCACTGACTTGTTCTCTTTCGGTGCCGTGATCTACGAGATGGCCACCGGAACTTTACCTTTCCGCGGAGACACAACCGCTGTGCTGTTCGAGTCGATCCTGCACAAAGCTCCGGTCGCCCCGGTGCGGTTGAATCCCGACTTGCCGGCGGAACTGGAGCGCATCATCAACAAGGCGCTCGAAAAGGACCGGGATCTGCGCTACCAGCACGCTTCCGACCTGCGTGCCGACCTGAAGCGGCTGAAGCGGGAGATCGATTCGAGCAGGAGTTCGGTGTCGGCGGCTGAAGGAGAGCCCGAGGCCGTCGCGTCCAGCTCTGGCGCGACCGCGAAGAAAGAATCGAGCGGCAAAGCTGCCGTCGCGAGCTCGGCGTCAGTGGTTTCCCCGGCGGTCACGCAACCACGTTCCAGGATCGGCGCCTGGATTGCTGCAGCAGCCGTTGTCATCGTCGCGGCATTGGCCGCCGGCTACTACCTGACCCACCGCCCCGTTGCCAAACTCACAGAGAAAGACACGATCGTGGTCGCGGACTTTGCCAACTCCACCGGCGACCCCGTCTTCGATGACGCTCTCAAGCAGGCCTTGAGCGTGTCGCTGCGGCAGTCGCCGTTTCTCAATGTTCTCTCCGACGACAAAGTCGCGTCCACGCTGAAGCTGATGACCAAGCCCGTCAACACACCCCTGACTCCGGACGTGGCCCGCGAATTGTGCGAGCGTGCCGACAGCAAGGCGTATGTCGCCGGGTCGATTGCCAATCTGGGCAGCCAGTACGTGGTTGGGTTGAAAGCCGTCAATTGCCTCAACGGAGACGTTCTGGCGCAGGAGCAGGCGTCGGCCGCCGGAAAAGAGAAAGTGCTCGACGCACTCGGCGAAGCGGCCAGCAAACTGCGCAGTCAGCTGGGCGAATCGCTGGCTTCAGTGCAGAAGTTCGACACTCCGCTGGGCCAGGAGACCACTCCTTCGCTGGAGGCATTGAAGGCGCAAGCCATCGGCAGAAGGGCCGAGTACGAGAAGGGGCCGGGGGCAGCCCTGCCTTTCTTCCAGCGCGCGATTGAACTCGACCCGAACTTCGCCAGCGCCCTCGAGGGTGTCGGCATCACGTACGGGAACTTGGGACAAAGCGCCCGCGGGAACCAATACCTGAGCAAAGCGTTTGCCTTGCGCGACCACGCCAGCGAGCGCGAGAAGCTGCACATCACCTCCATGTACTACATGCAGGTGACGGGGGAGATGGACAAGGCGATCGAGACCTACCGCGAATGGGAAGAGGACTATCCCCGCGATGACACGGCGTACAACAACCTCTCGACCGCCTACGCCGCGCTGGGCAAGCCACAGGAAGGCCTCGATCAGACACGCAACGCGTTGCGCCTGAATCCCGACAATGTGATCACCTCGGGGAACCTTTTCGCGTTCCTCGTGTCCACGCAGCGTTACGATGAGGCCCACGCACTGTACCAGCAAACCCTCGCCCGCAAGCTGGATGGCGAAAGCCTGCACGTCGACGGCTATGGTCTGGACTACATTCAGGGAGACCAGAAGGGGATGGCGGAGCAGGTCGCCTGGTTCGAGACCCGTCCCGAGCTGCAGAACGAGATTCTAGGACCGGAATCGGACACAGAAGCCTACGCCGGGCGCTTCGGCAAAGCTCGCGAGCTCACGCACCGCGCGGCGGAATCGGCCCTGCGCGCCGACAACAAGGAGTCGGCGGGAGTGTGGGAGGCGGTTGCCGCCTGGCGCGAGGCCCTGGTCGGTAATGATGAGCAAGCCCGGCAATATGCCCGCGCGGGCCTTTCTACGGCTCCGGACAACCGAGACACACAGCAACTCGCAACGCTGGCCCTAGCTCGCGCCGGCGATACTGCCGGAGCACGTGAGCTGGTGCAGAAACTCACTCAGCAGTACCCGTCGTACACCCTCGTGCAGTCCTATTGGCTGCCTACGATCGAGGCGCAAATCTCGCTGGCGGAGAAGCAGCCACAGGCCGCCATCGATCAGGCGCAGAAGACGGCGAATCTGGAGTTCGCGATGGCCGTTTCTGTGTTTGACAACTCGTGCATGTATCCCACCTACCTGCGCGGCGAAGCTTATCTCGCGACTGGACAAGCTGGTCCTGCTGCGGCTGAGTTCCAGAAGATTATCGATCACCCCGGCATTGTCTGGAACTGTGCGACGGGCGCCCTGGCGCATCTGGAACTGGGGCGGGCTGAGGCGCTGGCCGGCGACAAGGCGACGGCCCGCGTCGCTTATCAGGATTTCCTTACGCTCTGGAAAGATGCCGACCCGGACATTCCCATCCTGAAGGAAGCCAAGGCAGAGTTCACGAAACTGCAATAAAAGTAAGCCCCCTGCCAATAGCCTGGACGCCGCCGATCAGATAAGCTATCTCCGTTTGCGGAGGATCGCTGTGAAACGCTTTCTCGTCGGTATCGCCTGCCTTGTTTTTTGCATTCCCGGTTTCGCCCAAAATGCCGATGAACCAGCCTCGAAGGACGACGTGATTCTGCTCCTCCGTACCATGCACTCCCACGACCTCCTGCAAAAAATGATGGAACTGCAGGCGCAGTCCATGCAGCAGTTAACCCGCAACATGTTGCTCAAGGACAAAGGCTCTGTGCCCGCGGATTTTGACGAGCATTTCCAAAAAGTGATGGGCGACTTGATCAAGGGCATGCCTGCCGATGAAATCACGCAGGCGATGATCCCCGCCTACCAGGCGCATTTCACCCATGGCGACATCGAGGCCATGAACACTTTCTATTCCTCACCCGTTGGGCAGAAGGTCGTGCAGGAGTTGCCGGCGGTCACCCAGGAGGGCATGAAGACGGCGATGCCGATTCTGATGAAATACCTCAGCGAATGGCAGGAGCGCATGAAGCACGAGTTTGAGCCGGCACAGAGGAGCTCACCGGCTAAGAGCGGGGGCGCTGGTGCGCCGACGCAAAACTGATTGGTGTGCACGCTTTTCCAGACGGGGCATGCTCGCATCCTTCCTGTCTCGGCGCTCGCAACTGGGTGCTCGCAACTCCGTACTCGGCACCGCTTTCCCGCGTGTTAGAATTTCCCAAGTGTTTCCTGGCAAGAGCACGACCCTGTGCAAGCAGGTTTTGAGAATCAGGTTCTGAGGCCCCCAGGCCTCTGAGGGTCCGGTTTGATCGAGCTGGCGCCGTCGATTCTTTCCGCCGATTTCGCCCGGCTGGGCGAGCAGGTATGCGCCGCCGCCGAGGGAGGCGGAAGTGTCATCCACGTCGACATTATGGACGGACACTTCGTGCCGAATCTTACGATTGGCCCGCCGGTGGTTAGGTCGTTGCGCAAAGTGACGGATCTGCCGCTCGACTGCCACCTGATGATTGAGCATCCGGACGAGTTCATCCCTGCGTTCGCCGAGGCGGGCGCGGACTGGATTTCGGTGCATCAGGAAGCGACTCGCCACCTGGATCGCACCCTGCATCTGATCAAGAGCCGCGACTGCCTGGCCGGCGTGGTGATCAACCCGGCAACGCCGGTCGATACCCTCACGGAAGTGCTCGAAATCGTGGACTATGTGCTGGTGATGTCGGTGAATCCGGGTTTTGGAGCGCAGAAGTTCATTCCGTCCACCTTGCACAAAATGCGGGCTTTAGCCGATATTCGAGGCCACCGCGGGCTGAACTACCGCATCGAAGTCGATGGCGGGGTGGGGCTCGATACAGTGGCCGATGTGGTCCGCGCCGGAGCGGAAATCCTGGTGGCGGGCAACGCCGTGTTCGGCCACGGCGATCCAAGAAAGAACGCGCACGAATTGCTCAAGGCGGCGACCGAAGCCGCCATGCAGAAAGTCTAGAACAATTTACGATTGCCGATTTGCGATTGCCGATTGAAAAGCGGGGCTGGCTTGAAGTCGAAAATCGGCAATCTGCAATCGAAAATGTCTCCCGAGGTCTTATGTCACGTCGAATCTCGCTGATTGTCGTCCTTGCCCTTTTGCTGGCCCTTACAGCCGCCTGTACCAACAAGAAGTCGCAGAACCCGCTGGCCAACCTGGGGTCGAAGCAGCCCGACAAAGTTCTGTTCGACAAGGCCATGGACGCCATGCACCACAACCGCTTCGATGTGGCCCGCATGACCCTGCAGGTGCTGATCAACACCTATCCCGACTCCGAATTCATCGCCCGCGCCAAGCTGGCGGAAGGCGACTCCTGGTACGCGGAAGGTGGAACCGCCGCGCTGGCCCAGGCCGAGCAGGTGTATGACGATTTCGAGACCTTCTTCCCCAACATGCCGGAAGCGGGCGAGGCGCAGCTGAAAATCGCCAACATTCACTTCCAGCAGATGGAAAAGGCCGACCGGGACTACACCCACGCCAAGCGCGCGGAAGAAGAATACCGCAAGATGATTTTGACCTACCCCGACAGCAAGCTGGTGCCTGAGGCCAAGCAGCGCCTGCTCGAAGTGCAGGAAGTGCTGGCCGATCGCGAGTTTCAGATCGGACGCTTCTACTATCTGCGCGAATCCTACCCGGCCTCGATGGCGCGCCTGCAGTCGCTGGTCGAGAAATATCCTCTGTACAGCCGCGCCGATGAAGCGCTCTATCTGCTGGGGCAGAACTATGAGGGGCAGATCGCGCGCTTGCGGCAGACCCCCACCTGCGACGCGCACGGCATGCCCAAGGGCTGTACCCTCGAAAAATATAAGGCCCAGTACGCCGACGAGTTAACCAGGGGTGCGGCAAAAGCTTACGGGCAGATTCTTACCCGTTATCCGATCATGGATCGCGCCGACGACGCGAAGAAGCGTCTGACCGCCCTGCATCAGCCTGTTCCCCGTCCGACCCGGGCTGCGGTCGCGCAAAACAAAGCCGAAGACGCCAGCCGCACCGAGGCCACGGGCTTCAAGAAACTTCTGGCAGTCGTCAAGAAGGGCCCCGACGTATCGAAAACCGCCAAAGTCGGCGAACCCGCGCTCTACGATCCCACGCCGGTCGCTGCACCCGACGTCGTCCGAACCGAGGCCATCGGGGCCTTCAACGCGGGCAAGGGCAAGAATGACAAGCTTGGCGTCGAAATTATAAATAAGCCCGATCAGCCCGCTTCTCCGGATACAACCGCGAACGCGGCCGAGGCCGGCGGTTCACCATTGGCGCAGCCCACCCCCGAAGCCCAGCCGGCGACCCTCGACCCGAATGAGCTGAAACCGAACACGGCCGCCAACTCCAACGAATTGGCGCCGAATGCCGGTGCGAACACCGGCGCAGCTTCCAACGAACTCACACCGGCCGACACCACAGCCGATCCCACCTTGCCCCCACCCGCTCAGGTCAACGAGATCGCGGGACAACCCTCGTCTTCTGCCGCCGCCAGCGCCGACAATACTCTGGCCAGCGACAAGGAGATCTCCAGCAGCAAGAAAAAGAAAAAGAAAGGCTTGCACAAGCTGAATCCGTTCTAACGAAGCGTTCTGACGAAGCGATCTAACGAAGCGCTGGGACGAAGGAAGACGCTCCGCGATCGCGCCGAGAGGTTGCTTGAGGGCCGATTCCGCTCCGGTAGGTGCTGACCACTAGTAACCGGTTACTTCCCTTGAGGATCATTGACTTAGGTTGAGGCGCAGGTTACCTTCGCGGTATCTCCCCTCATCAGAGGAAACCCTTTGGCCCGGAAGATACTGCTCGCCGATGACAGCGTAACCGCTCAGAACATGGGGCGCAAAATCCTCACGGATGCCGGTTACGAAGTCATTACCGTCAATAACGGTTCCGCGGCCCTGAAGAAAATCAGCGAGTGCAAGCCCGACCTGATCGTGCTCGACGTCTATATGCCCGGCTACAGCGGGCTCGAAGTCTGCCAGCGCCTCAAAGAAAACAACGAAACGGCGCGCATTCCCGTCTTGCTGACGGTGGGAAAACTGGAGCCGTTCAAGCCGGAAGAGGCCAGGCGCGCCCGCGCTGAAGCCTTCATCGTCAAGCCGTTTGAAGCCAGCGAGTTGCTGAGCACGCTGACCAGGCTCGAAGAAAAGATTGTGCCCCGGCCGGAGGGGTCCAAGCCCGGCCGCTTCGCCCGCGCCAACGCCGCGCTCGACAACGAGAGCCGTTACGACAAGACGGTGGCCAATGAGGAGGACTCGGGCTGGAAGAACCGGATTGCCTTTCCCTCCAGGAAGAAGGAAAAAGCCGTGGAGGCGGAGGACGGCGACGATCCGGCGATTTACAACGCCGTGAATCGCGACCTGCGTACCACGGTCGACCGCCATCCCGACCACCCGCCGCAGGAGGCAAAAGCCCATCAGGACAAGGCGGACGACGGCCGCGTCGATCTGAGAGCGCTGGCTCCCGAGGGCCTGCCCAAAGACGTAACTGCGGAAGAAATCGCTGCCCTGGCTGCGGCTGCCGCCCAGGTCAAAGGCAAGTTCGGGGAGAGTGCCGAGACCGAGGCCGAACCGACCGAACACAAGAGCGACGCCAAGCCGGAAGGCAAAGAAGGGAAGGAAGGCCTGCCTGCGCTTGAGCCGCCTGCAGAAGTCTCCGCGCCCGTCATGGCTGGGGCAACCTTTGCCGAGCAGAAATCGGAAGCTGCGGAAGCTGACGACCGGAGGGTTAGGGTTGAAGAGACGAGCCTTGGCCTAGCCGGGGCGCAGGCCGCGCCAGAAGCGGCCAGTCTTGCCGCCACCAGCCCTGGCGGCGAGATGTCGCGAGCGGCCATTTCTGAACCTGCGCCCACATTTGCCGATGCGAGTTCCGGCAACGGATCAGGATCTCACGCACCGGCGCAACAGCCCGCTGCGGAACCGATCACCATGGCCGCGGCCGCTGGGGCCGGATCGGCGGTTACAGCTCCGCATTGGACGGCGGTTTCCGTCGATCTCGCCCCTGAGGAAGCTTCAACTTCTCTCGAACTCGAGATGCAGAAGGCGCATGCCGCCTTCGCCGCTGTGGAAGCGGCCAGGACCGGATCGGTGGTGATCATTCCGCAAGCTCCGTCGGCGCCAGAGCCGGCAGTCGCCGAACGTTTTTCAGCCGAGCGTCCCTCGTCCGAAGCTTCCTCAGTCGAATCTTCCCCGGCGGTTGAGGCGGCAACAGAATCCATCGCGACCGTGATTCCCGTGCCCGAAAGCACTGCGGCATTGAGCGCTGAGGCTGGCTCTGCCAGCGAATCGATCGAGGCCAAGGTGAAGCAATTCGAGAGCGTCTCGGCCTCGTGGGCGATCACGCAGCCGCCCTTCCCAGCCGAGCCTGCGATGCCAGCATCCGAGCCACCGGCAACGGCGGTCTCGGACATCAGGTCGCAGCCGGAAGTTAACCAACAAGTCAGCCAGGAAGTCAGCCAAGATATCCCGGTGGCCAATATCCCCTTTGCCGAAGCCACTCCGTCGACGCCGGAGATCGCCAAGGAAGCGATACCGGATCTGCCGCGCCAAGAAGCCAGGACCGAAGGCGCCGTACAAGAATCGAACCAGGAAGCGCCGTCACCGGTTGAAGCCGCCGCAACCGTGGCGCCCGAGACCGCGACAGCTCCCAACCCAAGCCCATCCGAAATCTCGTCTGCTTCTGCGGAAGACCACGCCGCCGAGAGCGCAAGGCCTTCCGAAATGGCAGCCGCATCCTCGGCTGCGCCCGCTCCTGTGGAAGAGACAAATCGAACGGGGAAAAGAGAAAGAGAATCGGATCTGACCGACACCACCGCCGCAGCGTGGGCCACCTGGCGGCGCATTCGCGAGTCTGGCGATCCCGCGAGCGCGGCCACTTCTGCGCAGTCTGGTGCGAAGTCTGGAAAGAACGAAGGCGCCCCGGAAGATGCGTCAACTCCCGATCAGGTCGAAGAGGTATCTGCCATGGCCGCTGCCGCCAGTGCCGAGGGTGCCGCGCAGGATGCGCCGCTGGATTCTGATTCTCCCGAAATCGCCAGCATCGTGGACAGCGTTCTGGCCGACCTGCGCCCCAAGATTGTCGCCGAAATCTCCAAGAAGCTGGGCAAGAACAAGAAGAAGTAATTCTCTGCAATCCGCCGGCAGCCATCGGAGAGTTGAGGCAGTTCTTCTCGCAAGGTTCGCAGTGGTCGCCACCCTCCAAATTGCACCTTCGGTCGGGCGGCGTTTCACCGTTGGACTAGAATGACGCCTTGGACTGAGTCGTGCGATCCCTCTTGAGCGAAGCGCTATCAATTCCTGTTCTAACAATCGTCTTGCTTTGTTTGACGGTGAGTTGCAGGCATTCATCTGCAGCGAACGCCAGGCCTCACTTTCCCTTCGCCTATGTGCAGGAGGACTGCGGTCCAACGGACGGCATTGCCATGGAATTCTATTTCACCGCGACGCAAGGTCAGGCTGGAAAGTACAAAGAACCGTTTCTGCAGATTGAGGTGAACAAGATTCTGCCGGCATCCGCACCGCAGAGTTATTCAGTAGAGGCAGGCAAATGGGATGTACTGGCGGAGCGCTGCCTCAAGCCAGGGTCCTGTGAAGCCGCTACTTCAGGATTCCTACACTTATTGAAGCTCAGCCCCGGCGCGGGAGGCTCCGGGGATTACGAGTCGCGCTTCCAGGACGGAAGCATCGAGAAGGGACACTTTGAGGCAGTGTGGTATAGGAATTACTTTCTCTGCGGCTGACTTTTTCCCGGCCCGAAGCGGTTGCGGTTCAGCGTTGAAAACAACGGGTTACACTCATTGCCCCTTTGCCGCACGCCGTCGCGTTTGACGGGTCCCGTTTGACCACTCTTTTCTCGCGCCTGTAACATCGTGACAACGCTCAACCTTCAGCATTTGGCGTTTAGTGCCGCCGGCTCCGACTAAAGAGCCGTGCGTGGCTGAATGCCGAGGGATGGGTGCTGACTGCTTCCGCATGCCTCACGACCTTCCCAAATCCTACGAGCCGGGTGCGATCGAAGCGCGCTGGGCCGAGTTCTGGGTCAAAGAGAAGCTCTTCTCAGTCCCTACGCCGCCGGCCGGCGAAACGCGGCCGGTGTTCACTCTGCTGTTGCCGCCGCCCAACGTGACCGGACGCCTGCACATGGGGCACATGCTCAACCAGACGCAGATGGACATTATCGTGCGCTGGCATCGCATGCGCGCCTTCATCACGCTGTGGCTGCCGGGCACCGACCATGCCGGCATCGCCACGCAGATGATGGTCGAGAAGCAACTGGAGAAGGAAGGCAAAAAACGCCGTGACCTGGGGCGGGAGAAGTTCATCGAGCGTGTGTGGGAATGGAAGAAGCTCTACGGCGGCGCCATTCTCGACCAGATGAAGCGGCTGGGCGCTTCGGTCGACTGGGACCGCGAGTACTTCACCATGGACGAGAACCTCTCGCACGCGGTGCGCGAGGTGTTTGTCCGCCTGTATGAAGAAGGCCTGATCTATCGCGGCAACTACATCGTGAACTGGTGCCCGTGGCACGAGACCGCGATCTCCGATCTCGAAGTCAAGCATGAAGAGATCGCGGGCAAGCTGTGGGAGATTCGGTATCCGGTCGTTGAGACGAACGAGTTCATCACAGTCGCGACCACGCGTCCCGAGACGATGCTGGGTGATGCTGCCATCGCGGTGAATGCGAAGGACGAGCGCTACACGCACCTGCACGGTAAAAAAGTTCTCCTGCCGCTGATGAACCGCGAGATCCCGATCATCACCGACGAGCTGGCGCAGCCGGAGTTTGGCACGGGCGCGGTGAAAGTCACGCCGGCGCATGATCCCAACGATTTCGAAGCCGGGAAGCGCCATGACCTACCGCAGATCGACGTCATGGACGAGCACGCGCACATGAACGCGAACGCAGGTAGCTTCCAGGGTTTGGATAGATATGAGGCTCGCAAGCGCGTGCTCGCCGATCTGCGTGAGCAGGGATTTCTGGTCGGCGAGAAGGATTACACCATCTCGCTGGGCAAGTGCGACCGCTGCGGAACCGTCATCGAGCCGCGGTTGTCGGAGCAGTGGTTCGTGAAGATCAAGCCGCTGGCCGATCGTGCCCGGGAGGCCGTCGAAAGCGGCGAGATCACGATCGTTCCCGAGAACTACCACACGATCTATTTGAACTGGATGAGCAACATCCACGACTGGTGCGTCTCGCGGCAACTGTGGTGGGGGCATCGTATTCCCGCGTGGACGTGCAGCAATGACGCATGCAAAGACGTGATCGTGGCGCGGGAAGCGCCGGCCTCGTGCCCGAAGTGCGGCGGCGGGAAACTGGAACAGGTTCCGGACGTGCTCGACACCTGGTTTTCGTCAGGCTTGCTGCCGTTCACGACGCTCGGCTGGCCAGAGAAGACGCGCGATCAAGCGGTTTTCTATCCGACCACGCTGTTGATTACCGCCTACGAGATCCTATTCTTCTGGGTCGCGCGCATGATCATGTTTGGCTGCCACTTCATGCAGGGACATGAGCAGGATGCGGCGATCAAGAAAGCGAGCGGCTGGGCAGAAAAGAAGAATGACAGTGTGCCGTTCCGCGAAGTCTACATTCACTCGCTCGTGCGCGATGCCGAGCGCCAGAAGATGTCGAAGACTAAGGGCAATGTGATCGACCCGCTGGATATTATTGAGCGCTTCGGTACCGACGCGACGCGCTTCACGCTCGCGGCCATGGCCGCACCGGGCACCGATATTGCCTTCAACGAGAGCCGCACCGACGGCTATCGCGCCTTTGCCAACAAGATCTGGAACGCGGCGCGTTTCATGTTCATGAATGTGGACAGGATCGAGCCGGGCCTGCGGCCCGGAGGAGGACAGGAGTGTCCGCCCCACATAAGCAAAGGCGTTGCCGGGTTTCAGGCTTGTAACCTTGAAGACCGCTGGATTCTTTCCCGCTTCAACCGCGTCGCGGCGGAGGTCAACGAGGCGCTCGCCACCTACCGCTTCCACGAAGCGGCGAACCGGATTTATGACTTTTTCTGGGGCGAGTTCTGTGACTGGTATCTTGAGTTAATCAAGCCGCGCCTAAGCGCCGACGGTTCCGACAAGAGCGTGGCCCAGGGGGCGTGTGCGAATCTGGTCCAACTTTTCGATGCATCGCTGCGCCTTCTGCACCCGATCATGCCGTTCATCACGGAGGAAATCTGGCAGGCGATGTACGAAGGCAAGCCTGCGCTCAAGTCGATTGCGCTGGCCGCGTATCCGCAGGCGGATGAGAAGCAAATCGATCTCGCGGCTGAGACTGAGATGGCTATTCTGCAGGATCTGATTGTCAGCGTGCGCAATCTGCGGGCGGAACTGAAGGTCGAAACGAAGGCGAAAGTTCCAATCCAGCTTTTTGCCCACGAGCCGGAAATGCGCACGATGATCGAACAGAATCGCGGTGCAGTCGAGCGCCTGGCCAACGTAGAGAAGATCGCGTTTGTGGAAAGTTCGCTGGCCAAGCTGCCCGGGGCCCGGCACACCGCGCGGTTTGACGTACACGTCGTCTATGAACGCAAAATTGATGTGACGGCGGAGTGCGAACGGCTCAAGAAGGAACTGGAGAGAATCGAGAGAGGAATTGCCGGCGGGCAGAAGCAGTTGGGCAATGAGCAGTTCCTGGCCAAAGCGCCGCCGAACGTGGTGGAGAATCTGCGCAAGCAACAGCAGGAACTGGCGGTCATCAAGGAGAAAACTCTCAGCAAGCTGGGAGAGCTGGGTTGTTCGTAGTGTAGCCCCGGACGCCTTCGTCCGGGGTCGCGCGAAGCGCGATTTGCGCCTACAGATTGAACGAAACCGGCGGGCCTGTGGCGCACGGACAGCCGAGGGCGGCTGTCCCTGCATGAAGATAGGCGGACGAATGCGTCCGCCGCTACACGAGCATGGACTGGAATTCACGTCGCATCACGGCGATTCTTGAGAACGCGCTGCTCGAAGACCGGGCCACGCGCGATGCGACCAGCTACGCCTGCGTCGACGCCAACCAGCGGGCCTCGGCGACCATCATCGCCAAGCAGGATTGCATTCTCGCCGGCATCGGCTGTGTGGCGCGGATTCTCGACGTTTACGCTGCGCTCGACGGAGCGGTCACGTCCCACTACGAAGTCACGACGCATCCGGAAATCTTTGATGGCGTGCGCCTGCGCGCGGGCCAATCGGTCGCCGTCATTCGCCACAACGCCCGCGTGATTCTTTCCTGTGAGCGTGTCATCCTGAATTTTCTGCAGCGCATGAGCGGCATCGCTACGCTGACCCGCAAGTTTGTCGAAGCCGTCTCCGGAACCCGGGCCCGCATTCTCGACACGCGCAAGACTGCGCCCGGATTGCGAATCATTGACAAGAATGCGGTGCGTTGCGGCGGCGGTCAGAATCACCGGCTCGACCTTTCTGACGGCGTGCTTATCAAGAACAACCACATCGCGCTGGCCGGCGGCGTCGTGCCCGCGCTGGAGCGCGCCATCCACAATCGCCGCGGCTCCCAGATCATCGAGGTCGAGGTGCGCACGCTGCAGGAACTCGACGAGGCCCTGGCTCACGGAGGCGAGGCCATCCTGCTCGACAACATGCCGGTCGATGATGTTCGCCGTGCCGTCGAGCGCTGCTCGCTCCCGGATGCCCTGCGCGATGGCCGCCGGGTTCCGATCGAGTGCTCGGGCGGTATTCGACTGGAGAACGTCCGCGCCTACGCCGAGACGGGCGTCGATTTCATTTCCGTCGGTCTGCTTACCCATTCACCGCAAGCCGCCGACCTGAGCCTGCGCGTCGTGCCCGCCTAGAGCAGATGGGCGACGACGTTCAACCTCCGGCCAGCGGCGCCACCCCGCCGGGCTTCACTGCGATCGGCGTCTTCCTCTACGCAGCTGCAGCAACTACAACCTTCGCAGCCACGACTTTGCTCTGGCCAGGGACGCCCCTCGATCGTGTCTGGGCTCTGAATCCGAACGCCTACAAGCAACTCGCTCCTTTGCGACTTATTTTCGGAATTGTGTTTCTCCTGCTGGCCGCGGCCCTCATCACCGGCGGCATTGGCTGGTTCCGGCGACGGCGGTGGGGATGGAGGATCGCAACAGCAATTATCGCGACGCAGGTCCTCGGCGACGCCGTGAACTGCATTCGTGGGGACTGGCTTCGCGGGGTCGTTGGTGTGGTGATTGCCGGGGCGCTGTTGTTGTTTCTCTTGCGCCGAAGAGTCCGGGGCGCGTTTGCCTAGAATCGCCTGCGAAGAAATTCAAGCAGAATGTAACCAGCCAGCGCGGCTGGCACGGCAATCTCAAGATTGGCCCAGGTAAAAACATCCCCGATTGCCCATACCAGTCCCTTCTTCTGTCCCATCCCTGAGCGTTCAAATTCTCCCATCAAAAGGTTGGAGTAAAAGAGGAAAATGATGAACGATGCTTCGATCGCCGATCTCCAGAAGCTTCTCTTCATGGCGTTAAGGAATTCTGAAGCACAGTGTTTCGGGGCCAACTGATCTTAACAGGCAGCGACCCTGCCCGATGCCGCCCGTGATAGCTTCCAAAACCTGTGGCCGGTTCGCAGCATGCTTGCAACTCGTGCCATGAGTGTTTGTCCTTTCCCGGCGGTTCGCGCATAATCTCCGCATCGCCAAGACGGGCACAACTCGCGTGCGTAAGCCTGCGCGGCAAGCGGCCGCGCCCCAGACCCACCAGCCCACCGACGTCCGACTCGGCCGCATCGTGCGACTGCTGATGGAGCACGCGACCGTCGTGGTCAGCGGCACCAAAATCGCGCAGGAGATCTCTTCCAGCCGCTCCGAAGTGTGGCGGCTCATCCAGCAGTTGCGCAGCCTGGGTGTGGACGTCGCGGGCCATCCTGCCACCGGATATCAGCTGCGTGCGGTTCCCGATCTGCTGCTGCCTGAGATTCTGCAACCGCTCCTGCGCGGCACGCGCTTTGACGCCCACATCCATCACTTCTACAAGATCGGATCGACCAACACCGCCGCCATGAAAGCGGCGGCGGAAGGCGCTCCCGAGGGCACGGTTTTTCTCGCCGAAGAACAAACCGCGGGCCGCGGCCGCGGTTCCAACCAGTGGGATTCGCAGCGCTCGGCCGGCATTTATTGCTCTGCGGTGCTGCGGCCTGACTTGCCGCCATCCGAGGTTCTGGTGACCACTCTGGCTGCGGGGCTGGCTGTACAAGCAGCCATCCTGCACGTAGATTCACGCGTGACTGCCGATCTGAAGTGGCCCAACGACGTTCTGATTGACGGCAAGAAAGTCTGCGGAATCCTCACCGAGATGAATGCCGAAGCCACCCGGGTTCACTACATGGTTGTCGGCGTCGGCATCAACGTCAATCAGACGAGCTTTCCTGCGGACTTCGTGGCCACGTCTCTTCGGCTGGAAACGGGCAGCGACTGGTCGCGCGTGGAACTGGCCGCGGCTTTGTTAAAATCTCTCGACCGCGAGTATCGCCTGCTGGTGGAGGATCAGGGTGCGCGGCAGTCGATTCTGCGCCGTTTCGCCGAGAATTCCTCCTGGGTCAGGAACAAGGCCGTCCGCATCGAAGACACGAGTTCGCCGCTGGAAGGAACGACGGACGGTCTGGATGAGCGCGGTTTTCTGCGTCTGCGGACCGCGCGCGGAACGCAAACTGTGCTCAGCGGAACGGTTCGAGAAGTGTGCACGAAGCCATGACTTACATCCTGATCGCTCGTTACTCGAAGCCCATAGCTCAAGACTCATAGCTCTATGCTCCTCGTCCTCGATGTCGGCAACACGAACACGGTGCTGGGGGTCTTCGCGCGTGTAGCCAAGGTGCACGCGGGAAAGGATCTGGACGAGCCTCCGCGCTACGAGCGCCTTTTGGCGAACTGGCGCGTGGCCACCTCCCGCACCAGCACCGTTGACGAGTACGGCGTCCTATTCCGTAACCTGTTCTCGATGGCGGGCCTCGAAGTCAAAGGCATTCACGGCATCGTGATTTCTTCGGTGGTTCCACCGCTCGATCCCGTGCTGCGGCAGGTTTGCGAGCGCTATTTCAACCTGCGCCCGCTGTTCATTGAGCCGGGTGTGAAAACCGGCATGCCGGTGCACTACGACAACCCGGCGGAGGTCGGCGCCGATCGCATCGTCAACGCCGTCGCCGCCTTCGACAAATACGGTGGCCCGTGCGTGATTGTCGATTTCGGCACGGCGACCACCTTTGACTGCGTCTCGGCCAAGGGCGAATACATGGGTGGCGTAATCTGTCCCGGAATCGGCATCTCCGCCGATGCGCTGTTCGAGCGTACGGCTCGCCTGCCGCGTGTCGAGATCCGCAAGCCCGCCCGTGTCATCGGCTCGAACACCGTCGGCAGCCTGCAGTCCGGCCTCTACTACGGATATCTTGGCCTGGTCGACGGCATCATCGAGCTTCTCCTGACAGAACTCGGTCGAGACACGCGCGTCGTCGCCACCGGCGGCCTGGGCCCGATGATCGGGACGGGGTCGAAATACATGAAGCACGTCGATGATTTCCTCACCCTGGACGGGCTGCGCATCATCTGGGAGCGGAACGCCGCCGCGAAAGCCGCGCCGAAAGCCGAATCCAAGCCGGCAGTCAAAGTGTCGGCGAAGACGCAGCCGAAAGACGAACCAGCGCGGCCCAAGAACGGCGGTGCCTCAGCCGTTCCTGCCTCGCGGCCTGCCCGCTGACCTGCCGTGGAAAACTACTTCAACTACTTCACCGAGATTGAAGAGCGTTTCCTGCGGCGGCGCGGAGGCGGTCTGCTGCTCTCGACTCTCGATTGGGCGCTCATTGAAACCTGGAAGGACGCCGACATTCCGCTGGAGGCTGTGCTGCGCGGCATTGACGAAGCCTTCGATCGCTTCGACGAGCGCCCGTCGAAGACGAGAAAAGTGAACAGCCTCGCCTACTGCTCGCAGCTGGTGCTCGCGGCGGCGGAGGATATGAAAGAGGCCGCGGTAGGCGCAACGGGCAACGGAGAGGGTTCGCCTGCGAAGTCGCGGGCCCTGCAGGGATTCGAGCCAGCCGTCATCGCGGCTTTTCTGCGCGAGAACGCAGCGCAGCTTGAGACCGCGACATTGCCGCAAGGAGGCGGAGTCTCTGTCCGAAGCGTTGCGGCGGACGGGGCCAGGACTCTTCGCCGGCTTGCCGACGAGGCTGAAAAGAGCAAAGCGCCGCGCCTGGAAGACTTGGAGCGCCGCTTGACGGTTCTCGAAGAAAAGCTCTTTGCGGCGTTGCTGGCCTCGACCGCGGACGAGGAAATCGTCTCCGTCCGCGCCGAAGCGGACCGCGATCTCGCCCCCTACCGCCGCAGAATGTCTGCCGTCCAGATCGAGCAACTGCAGAAGCAGTACGTGCACAAGCGCTTGCTGGAAAAATACAATCTCCCGCGTTTAAGTTTGTTTTATATGTAGCTCCGGCTTCAAGGATCTCCGTCCGCGGACACGAGCGTCCGCTCTGATCTTGGGTGGCGCAGCGCTTCAGCGCTGCGATAAGGCTATTTAAGATCGCGGCTTTAGCCGCTGAGGTATGTCGTCTGCCTGAAGAAACCAATCGCTTCGACGCGCTCATCCTCGGCGGAGGCGCCGCCGGGCTCATGTGCGCCGTCGAAGCCGGCAAGCGCGGGCGCCGCGTCGCTGTGCTTGAACACGCCGACCGTCTGGGGAAGAAAATCCTGATCTCCGGCGGCGGCCGCTGCAACTTCACCAACCTCCACTGCCAACCGGACAACTTTCTCTCTTCCAATCCGCATTTTGCCAAATCGGCCCTGGCGCGCTACACGCCCGCGGACTTCATTGCTCTGGTCGAGAAGCATCGCATTCCGTATCACGAAAAGACGCTGGGGCAGCTCTTCTGCGATCGTTCGGCCCAGGACATTCTTACGATGCTCGAGGAAGAATGCCGTGCGTCGCGCGTCGCCATCTTTCTCAGCACGAAGATTCAAGAAGTGACCCACGGCGCAGAGTTCGTCGTGCACGCCACCGGCAGCGAATTTCATGCGCCCGTCCTGGTAGTCGCCACCGGAGGACTCTCGATTCCCAAGATCGGCGCCACATCGTTCAGCTACGATCTTGCCCGGCAGTTCGGGGTTCGAATCCGCGATCCCTGGCCAGGGCTTGTCCCTCTGGTGCTCGAAGGCAACGACCGTTCCCGGTATTGCGACCTCGCCGGCGTTTCCGCCGAGGTCGTCGCATCCTGCGACGGCCAGCGCTTCCGCGAGAAAATGCTGATCACGCATCGTGGCCTGAGCGGTCCCGCGATCCTGCAGATTTCGACGTACTGGAAGAAGCCGCAGCCGCTACGGATTGATCTGGCGCCGGAGAAAGATGTCACGGCAATCTTCCGCGATCCCAGAAGCCAGCGTGATCTCCCCACCTTGCGAGCCGAGCTGCGCAAAACGCTGCCCCAGCGCCTGGCTGACCGCTGGCTCGAACGGCACCAGCCGGCCTCTTACACCAATGCTGACCTGGCCGAGTTTGAGCGGCAAACGCATGCCTGGACCGTCGTTCCCGCTGGCACGGAAGGCTTCGACAAAGCCGAAGTCACTGCCGGCGGCGTGGACACCGACGAACTCTCCGCCAAAACCATGGAATGCCGCAAGATTCCTGGCCTGTTTTTCATCGGTGAGGTCGTGGACGTGACGGGCCATCTCGGCGGCTTCAATTTCCAGTGGGCCTGGGCCTCGGGAGCGGCCGTAGGAAGAGCGCTGTAAAGCCTGATTTAGAATCGCTGCTTGCTTCTCACTATCGAAAAGCTGATCTACGGCGGCGACGGCCTGGCTCGCCTGCCTGCCGGCTCGCCCAATGACGAACATGGCCGCGGCAAAGCCGTTTTTCTGCCATTTGTTCTGGCCAGAGAAGAAGTCGAGGCCTCGCTCACCGAGCAAAAGCCCGGTTTCGCCCGTGCCCATGCCGAAGCGGTGATCGGGCCGTCTCCGCACCGCATTGCGCCAGCCTGCCCCTACTTCACCCAGTGTGGCGGATGCCACTATCAGCACGCGACCTACGAGCACCAGCTCGAAATCAAGAGGGAAATCCTGCGCGAAACCTTGCGGCGCACGGCGAAGCTGGAACTGCCGTTCGAGATTAAAGTGCATCCCTCGCCGCCCTGGAACTACCGCAACCGCTCACGCCTGCAGGTGCAGACGTCGCCTACATTCGCCGCCGGATACTTCAAACTGTCTTCCCACGAACTGCTGCCGGTGGAAGCCTGCCCGATCAGCTCCCCGCTGATCAATCTTGGCATTGCCGCGCTGTGGCAGGCCGGACGAGCCGGCAAGGTTCCCGAAGGCGTGCAGGAAGTCGAGTTTTTTTCCAATGCGGAGGACACTCAGTTGCTGGTGGAACTGCGGTGCTCGTCCGAATCCCGGCGGGCCGCAATAAGAACGTGGGCGGAAGAGTTTCGCGCCACCCTGCCCGAGATCGCCGGAGTGATCGCATTCCGGGCGACGCAGGCCGGCGCGCGGCACTCGCCGCAAGGCGAAGTCGTTGAGAAACTGCTTTCCCTCGGCGCTGGCCACCTCAACTACCAGACCCAGCGCGCATCGTACCGCGTGAGTGCGGGCGCATTCTTCCAAACCAACCGCCACTTGACCGACAAACTGGTCGAAATCGTGACAGCCGGCCGCTCCGGACACCTGGCCCTTGACCTCTACGCCGGTGTCGGCCTGTTTTCCACAGCCCTGGCTTGTGACTTTCATCACACCTTTTCTGTTGAGTCGTCACAGACTTCCTCTGCCGATCTCTCCTACAATCTGCCTTCGAATGCAAAGGCTCTCCAAGCCACCACGGAGCAGTACCTGGCCCGTGCGGAGACGAAGGGGCGGGTCAAGGTGGGGTCGGTCCTCCCCCAAGACCCAAACAAACCCGACCTGGCGGTGGTAGACCCGCCCCGAAGTGGCTTGGGAGAACGCGTAGCGCGCCTGCTGGCAAACCTGGGCGCGCCCCGGGTTACCTATGTCTCGTGCGACCCGGCGACCTTGGCACGCGATCTCGTGCCTCTGCTGGCCGCGGGCTATCGCCCAGAGGAGGTGCATTTGGTGGATTTGTTCCCGCAGACCTTCCATTTAGAGAGCGTTGTGCACCTGATTCGGTGAACCAAAGTGAAGCGCCGTTCGGTGAGGCAACGTTTCGGCTGAACCACCCGGACACTACGTCGCAGGGCATCCCGGGAATTCCGGCTTAGCCGGCTGCTGAAGAACTCGCTTCGGTGCCTGATTTTGGGTGGCGCAGCGCTTCAGCGCTGCGATAACGGGCTTATTTTCAAGGCCGGCTTTAGCCGCTGAGGACGGACTGGCGGGCAGAGATTACTTTCTCAGCAGCCTGCTAAAGAGCGCATCAGGCGTGAGATTTTCTCCCGCCTCAGACCATGGTTCTGTTCTCCAGTTCGTCTGCGCCACTGACTTTCCGTCTAAAGTCTCCGCGGCAGCCAATGCTCTGGGCCGCCATGGCGTACTCTTGCGGGATCATCGCGGGCGTTTACTGCTGGCGTCCTGCCTTGTGGTGGGTCCTGGCAATGGCCGCGTTTTCAGCGGCTGCTGCCTACTTCGCCAGCCGCCGGTTTGCTTTGGGCTGGGCCCTTGCCTTGGGAGCACTTTTTCTCGCAGGCGCACTTCACATTCAAATGCGCGGAGCTCTGCCCCGCCTCGACACCAGCATCCAACCGTACGCGAACGGTCAGGCAGTCCAGGTCACGGCCCGCGTCATCCGCGATGGACGGACCCAGCCCGGGGGTTTCGGCGAAACCCGCCAGACGCTGGATGTCGAGGCTGAGCAGATCACGACCGAGACCGGCGAGACCGCGCCCATTCATTCCGCGATTCGCCTCAGCATTTACGCTCCACGCCCAAACGATTCGGTCCCCGACGAAATCCCCGTCCAGAGCACTGCCGAGACCCAGTCTCTTATCCGAGCCTTCCACTACGGCCAGCGCATCCGCTTCACCGCGAAGCTCAAGCTGTCGCGCAATTTTCGCAACCCAGGGGCCTTCGACTATCAGGGCTATCTTGCCGACCGCGGCATCGGCGTGCTGGGCTCCGCCAAGTCAGAAAACGTCGAACTGCTTCCCGGTTTTGCCGGAAACCGGGTCGCTTTCTGGCGCAGCACGATGCACCGCCGCGTCGTTGCCAAGGTTCACGAACTATGGCCGCCACGCCAGGCCGCGCTGATCGACGCCATGGTCATTGGCGAGGAAGCCTTTATCGATCGCGACACCCGAGTGGACTTTCAGCGCTCGGGGACCTATCACATTCTGGTGGTCTCCGGGATGAACGTCAGCATTCTCGCATTCGTCATCTTCTGGACGCTGCGCCGCCTACGCCTCGGTGACATTCCGGCGACGCTTCTCACTGTGGGCTTCTGCGTTGCCTATGCCTTCATCACTGAAGTTGGCTCTCCCGTCTGGCGGGCCACGCTGATGTGCGCCGTTTACCTGGGGACGCGCTTGCTCTACCGCGACCGAGCCATGCTCAATGCGCTTGGAGCGGCAGCGCTGGGGCTTCTGGTTTTTGACCCGCGCCAACTCTTCACCGCCAGCTTCCAGATGACATTCGTCTGCGTGCTGATCGTCGCAGCGATCGCAATCCCCATCCTCGACCGCACATCGCGACTCTACCGGCAGGCCCTCGCCAACTGGGATTCACCCCGCTACGCCGCCTTGCTGCCGCCGCGCGTGGCCCAGCTTCGGGTGGATTTGCAAATGATCGCCGCGCGCATCGCTCTGTTTGTGCGAGAGAGATGGTCGACCGGACTGGTGAGGGCTGCGGCAGGTTGTGCGTTGGGCGCATTCGAGTTGGTTTTTGTTTCGGCCGTCATGCAGATGGGCCTGGCCCTTCCCATGGCGTATTACTTCCATCGCGCCACCACCATCGGCTTGCCTTCCAACGTGGTCGTCGTTCCCCTGACTCAGCTCATGATGCCGGCCGCGGTGGCTACGCTTGCGCTCGGTTTCATTTCGCCCTGGCTGGCCAAAGTCCCGGCCCTGCTGACTGCGTTTGCTCTGCAAGGGATCACGGGGACGGTGCGTGGTCTGGGCGCATTGCGCTCAGCCGACTTGCGGGTCGCGACCCCTTCGCTCGTCATGATTGCGCTGACTGCGGCGGCGTTGGTGTTTGCCATGTGGGCCGCACGGCGCCGCTCTGCCCTGGCCGTTTCTGGATTGGCATCCATTCTTGCTGCATCCTTCGCTCTCGCATTCCTCGCGCCGTCGCCGCGCCTCCATCACGGCGTTTTGGAGATGACTTCAATTGACGTTGGCGAAGGTGATTCCACCTTGCTGGTCATGCCCCAGGGCCGCACCTTGCTCATCGATGCCGGAGGCCCCATCGGCCCCGGCGGCTCACAACTCGACTTTGGCGAGGATGTCGTCTCTCCCTATCTCTGGACGCGCGGCCTCGAGCGCCTCGACGCCGTCGCCATTACCCACGGACACTCCGACCACATCGGAGGCATGATCGCCGTGCTCAAGAATTTCCGGCCGAAAGAATTGTGGGTAGGTCTGTTGCCGCCGAGCCAGGCTCTGGAAAACGTGATCGCGACTGCACAGGCGCTCGGGATCAAAGTCGTCCGCCACTGGGAGGGCGACGAGTTCAACTTCGGTGGAGCCGCGGTCAGCGTGCTGTTCCCACCTCGTGACCTGCCTCTAGGAGACAAGCCGCAGAACAACGACTCGATGGTGTTGCGCGTGAGTTATGGAGAATCTTCGATATTGCTCGAAGGGGACGCCGAAAAATCCGTGGAGCGGCGCATCGCCGCCCTCCATCATCCCAGTGCCAATCTGCTGAAAGTGGGCCATCACGGAAGCGCCAACGCCACCACTCCCGAACTGGTGGCGTGCGCGAAACCTCAGTTTGCGATTGTCTCGGTGGGAAGCGGCAATTCGTTCGGCCTGCCGCGGCGGGAAATTCTCGGGCGCCTCGCTGACGCGGGAGCCCGCGTCTATCGCACCGATCTGGACGGAGCCGTCAGCTTCTATCTTGACGGCCACACGGTTACGCCTTCTGTGGCGGCTCTCCAGGATCCTCCTCTGGAATGATGTCGATCTCCGCCGTTTCGTCGTCCGCCGCCGTGGCGCTCGCCCCAGTTTGCAACTGATCCGCGATCAAGCGCCGCGCCTCTTCGGCGTCCTCCTGCCGCACCAGGATGACCATGCCTCCCAGTCCGGGGAATGTGTCCTGCACCATGGACGCGGCCGTGAGGTCACTGTCGATGCCTGCCGAATCGAGCAGGCCTTTCACCACCATGGCCTCGGTTTCCAGCTCGGAGTCGAACACCTTGACCAGCTTCTCGTTGGGATCAGGACGCGGGCGCTGATCGCCGAGCGGTCGGACAGGTTCTGCCATAGCATCTCCATTCCTGGAAGCGGGCCGCCCCGTTTGCCCGGTTCCACGCTGCACTGCCTGATCTTACTCTTCTTTCCAGCGCCTCCTTGCCGATACTCCTCCGAACACTGGAGCCCGGCAGGACTGCCCTCGAACCACACTTTTGGGTAGTTGTTTTCCGCGGCAGGTGAGGCAGAATGCCCGTAGTCTAGCGAGCCGCGGCGGGCCCAGACCGCAACGCCAAGCCGCCGCGCTTCATCTAAAGCTGTGGGTTGGAAAAGAGGACCATGGATATCTCTCGGCGGACCAGTCAGGCAGTAGGCTATCCGTTGGCAGAGGACGAAATCTGCCGCGAGCGTGAAGAAGAGGCCCGCAAGATCCGTCGCCTGCAGTTGATGATCAGCATGGTGATGTCGGTGATCGGCCAGGATCCCAACATGACCCTCGAAGAGGCTTCAGAACTGGCTGCCGGGGCCAAACGCGCCGCCCTGGCCATGTTTCCCGGCAAGGAACTGGCCTACGACCTTCTCTACAAGCCCCGCCTGCAGCGCCTCATGCGCGAACGGTTCCGACTACAGTAATGCCATTCTACTGCGAGGCGTTCAGGCTTGCTTTTGAACGCAGTCTACTCATCAACAACCGAATTCCGCAGCGTCCCGATGCCCTCGACGCTGACTTCCATCACGTCTCCGGCCACGACCGGTCCTACGCCCGCCGGCGTACCTGTGGGAATCAGGTCGCCGGGAAACAGGGTCATGACCTGCGCGATGTGGCGGATCACAACGTCCAAAGTAAAAATGAAATCCCGCGTGTTGCCCGACTGCTTGACCGCGCCGTTGACCCGCGTCTCGAGTCCAACCCCCGCTCCCACTCCGAAACATGGATCGATCTCGTCGGTCACAACCGGGCCGGCCGGGCAGAAGGTGTCGAAGCCCTTGGCCCGCGTCCATTGCCCGTCTTTATTTTGCAGGTCGCGTGCGGTAACGTCGTTGACGCAGGTGTAGCCGAGAATGTAGCGCCGAATGTCCTCGTCCGCCGGCGGTTGGTAACAGGTCTTCCCGATCACCACACCGAGTTCGCCCTCGTAGTCGACGCGCTCGGAGATTTTTGGCCGCCGCACCGTCCCCGCCGGCGGCAGCAGCGCGGACGTGGCTTTCAGAAAGATCAGCGGCTCCGTCGGCACGTCGTGCCCCAGTTCGGCCGCGTGTTCGCGATAATTGCGCCCCACGCACACGATCTTCGACGGCCGCACTGGCGGCAGCAGCGCCGCTTCGTCGAGAGGAATCGGCTCGATCCGGCGGGTGCGCAGGCTCTCCATATCGCCGTCGGCTTCTTCGGGCGGCGTGAGCAGCAGGCGCACAATCGCCTCCCGTCCCGCCACGGACTCGACCAGCCCATAATGCGACTGGCCATTGAATTGGAATCGGCAGTATTTCATTGGCCATCTATCTAAACATATCCTTGGAAATTCGCGCGAAGTGGGACGAAATATTTTGGGGCCGGGGCTGTCGATATTCGCTTTCCCGTTCGACTCTCCGGTAGAGGGCCGAGAAACAGGGGCCAAAGACGGCCGATTAAGAGGCCAATCCAAAGGAGACTACACCATCATGCAATACCTGCTGCTGATCTATGGAAACGAGGCGCACTGGGAGACGCTGAGCGAGGCCGAGGGCAACGCCATCAACAAAGAATTTATGGATTTCACCCAGAGCATCGCCCAAAGCGGACACCTTCGCGGCGGCAACGAGCTCAACCGCACGTCGACCGCAACCACGGTTCGCCTGCGTGACAAGAAGCGCCTGGTTACCGACGGCCCCTTCGCCGAAACCAAGGAACAGCTGGGCGGCTACTACCTGATCGAGGCCAAGGATCTCGACGACGCCCTGGCGGTTGCGGCCCGCATCCCCTCGGCGCGCTGGGGATCGATCGAGGTGCGCCCGATCATTCCTCACGAAATGCCCTCGTGAAATGAGGGTGTCAGGCCTAGCCTCCTGGGTGTCCATCCGGCTACCCTGTAAGCCGGATGGACATTGAGGGCATCTTTCGCGAAGAGTCGGGACGGATCCTTGCGACCCTCATTCGCCTGCTCGGCAGCTTCGACCTGGCGGAGGAGGGTATGCAGGAGGCCTTCGCCACCGCCGTGGAAAGGTGGCCGAGGGAGGGCACGCCGGCAAAACCGCGCGCCTGGCTGATTGCGACGGCGCAACACAAGGCCATCGACGTGCTCCGTCGCCGCGCCCGCTTTGACTCCAAGCGCGAGGAACTGCAGAGGATCGCCGAACTGGAGCAGCAGTTTGCCGACGCGCAGATGGCCAAGGCGCGCATTGACAATGCGGGTGAGAGCATGCGCCGACACAATCGGACTCGCAGTGATGGCAGCGACGCTGGTCGCGACGACGACCCGTTCGGCGACGATCGCCTGCGTCTGATCTTTACCTGCTGCCATCCTGCGCTGGCGCTCGAAGCGCAGGTCGCGCTTACCCTGCGAACCTTGTGCGGCCTTACGACCGAGGAGATCGCGCGCAGCTTCCTCGTCCCGCCGCCGACAATGGCGCAGCGGCTGGTCCGGGCCAAACAGAAGATTCGCGATGCCCGCATCCCATACCAGATTCCGCCCGAACACGAGCTGGCGGCGCGTGTCGAGGCCGTGCTGCTGGTTGTCTATCTGGTGTTCAACGAGGGCTACAATGCCACCTCGGGCGAGGCTGCCGTACGGCACGAGCTGTGCACCGAGGCTATACGCCTCGGACGTGTGGTTTGCCAGCTTCTGCCGCGCCAGACCGACGCTCGCGCGCTGCTCGCCCTGATGCTGCTGCACGACTCACGCCGCCCTGCACGGACGGCACAGAACGGCGAGCCGGTCCTGCTCGAAGTGCAGGATCGCAGCCTATGGAATCAGGAACAGATTCGTGAAGGTACGGCGCTGGTTGAATCCGCTCTGCGTGACGGACGCGCCAGTCCGTACGCGTTGCAGGCCGCAATTGCCGCGGTCCATGCTCAGGCCCAAAGTGTCGAAGAAACGGATTGGCGGCAAATTGTCGGGCTCTACGAGATCCTGCTGCAGGCGCAGCCTTCACCGGTCATCGAACTGAACCATGCCGCTGCCGTTGCGATGGCTGAGGGCCCAGCCGCAGGATTGAAGCTGCTCGACGACCTTGGGGCGAAATCGGAACTGCGCGACTACTACCTGCTTCCCGCGTCCCGCGCCGACCTGCTGCGCCGGCTGGAACGCTGGACCGAAGCCGCCGATTCCTATCGCCGCGCTCTCGCTCTCGCCACGAACGACTCCGCCCGCAAATTCCTCTCCCGCCGGCTGGCCGAGATGGAAGCGAGAATCTAGAACGCGAGTCTCACGGCACGCTCTCGCTCGCTTCTTCCGACCGCGCGCTCTCATTCCCTCGTACATCCACGGCCGACACGGAATAGAAATACTTCTTCCCCGGTGCCACATTTGTATCCCGGTACGCCGGCGCCTTCACGATCTGCGCATTCACCTTCACTGTCGCGGCTCCCTCTTCATGCCGATAGACGTTGTATCCATCGAGATCCACATCGGCCACTGGAGCCCAGATCAAGTCGATGAACGGCTGCTGACCCGGTCCGGCAAAGACCGCCTGCAAACCCGAGGGCACTGCCGGCGGAAAAACGTCGTGCGCGAACACCTTCACCTCCGGCGAATCGTGGCCTTCGATCTGCAGCTCCGGCCGATTCTTCGGAGCAGCCACCGTGACCGCCTCCACGTGATACTCATAAGTGGACTCCCACTCGATGCTCGAATCGGTGAGAGCGAAATCGCGCTCGCTGCCTGCCGGCACTTCGCCCGCGAGGATCGTTTCCTGAGTAGCTTCCGGCCGCCGGTAGACGCGATAGACATAGCGCAACGCGGGTGACATCTGCGGCGCGGCCGCGCTTGTCCAAGTCAGTACGACTCCCTGGCCGGTGACGCGAGCGCTGAAGTCAGCGGGCGGCGGAAGTGTTCGCGCCAACGAAACCCGCGCCTGATTCGAAAGACCGGCTCCCCGTCCATCGGTATTGAGCACCTCGACGGCGTAGGTGATGAGGGCAGAGGGGTCGTCGCCTTCGAGCGATACAGGCAGCGTATCCGTAAAAGAGCTCGGCGCAGTCTTGACGGAAGATTTCGCCGTGCTCAGCTTCGCCGGCGGGAACGTGCCCACAGGCGTGCCACATTCGGTAAGTTTCGGCTCAAGTCCGCGGCAGATGTGCGTTGGCCCGACACTGCGCACAGTCTGGCGGTCGGTCGTGGAATTGGGGATGGTCCAGGCAAGAATGACGCGATCGCCCTTGCGGGTGGCCCGCAGATCGGCGGGCGGCTTGGGCAACTCCAGCGACGGAGGCTGCGGCGGCGCCATCGTCGCGCACGCCGTCAGCAGCAGCGGCACACCAGCAACCAGCAGTTTCCGAGCCGGAAGTCTCATCAGGAAAACCAGACTACCAGAAGCCCGCCAGCGGGAAGAACCACTCACCTCAGGGGCTAAAGCCCACTATCAATGGAACCCTTGACGGCACGACTGAAGTCGTGCCCTTCCCAAAACCATTCACGACGAGGTGGGTTGCAGCATCTGGCTCCTAGCCCCTAGCCCCCAGTCACTAGCCCCTGGCTTCTAGCCTCTAGCCCCTAGCCACTGAGTTCCTTCGCCGCTTCGCGAAAGACCTTTGTGTGCCGGTCTATGTCCTCGGCTTCGGTCTGCGGGGACATCAGTGCCATGTTGTGAAACGGCGTCAGCAAGATTCCGCGGTTCATCGCATAGAGATGCATGAAGCGCTCCAGTTCGAAATCCATGGCGGCGTGCGCCTCGCCTCCGTTGACGGGCGCCTTTGGTCCAAACAGATACTCCGCGCGGCATCCCAGCCGCGTGACTTGCCATGGCAGGCCGGCATCGGCGATCGCCTTGGCCACTCCCGCGGTCCATCTCTCCGCCAGCGGAATCATGCGTGCAAACGCGTCTTTGGTCAGTACGCTGGTCAAGGTCGCGCGCATCGCCGCCAGCGAGAGCGCATTGCCTGCCAGCGTGCCTCCGATGCCGCCCACGTCGCAGTTCTCCAGCTCCTGCTTGCCCGCGATGCGGTCGGCCACTTCCTGCGAGAATCCGTAGGCCGCCCCAGGAATTCCTCCTCCGATGGCTTTGCCGAATACGAGCACGTCGGGATCGAGATTCTCCGCGCGCGTAAAGCCTCCGGGCCCCGCGCAGATAGTGTGCGTCTCATCGAGGATCAGCAGCGTCCCATGCTTGCGCGTGAGCGCGCGCAACGCCTGGTGATATCCCGCCTGTGGGTGCACGATGCCGACGTTAGTCATGGCCGGCTCCGCCAACACGCAAGCCACATCTTCCGGCGCCAACGCCTTTTCGATCGCGGCTACATCGTTGAACTCGACCACCTTCGTGGTCACTGCAGGATTCACCGGCGGCCCGATGTTTCCCGGCCGCGGCCCCGCTTCCCCGTTCGCTCCCAAAGTGATGAACGTCTCGTCGACGGTTCCGTGATAGCACCAGTTGAAGACCAGAATCTTCGGCCGCCCGGTGATCTGCCGTGCCAGCCGGATCGAAAACCGGTTTGCGTCGGTCGCCGTCAGCGCAAATTGCCAGTACGGCAGGGTGAATCGCTTCTGCAATTCCTCGGCAACGAAAATCGCGTCTTCGCCCGGCAGCATCAGCGTGATGCCGCGCCGCGATTGCGTTTCCACCGCTTTCACGGTGGCAAACGGCGAATGCCCCGTCATGGCGCCGGTATCGCCCAGGCAGAAGTCGACGTAACGGTGGCCGTCCACATCGAAAAAGTAAGCGCCCTGCGCCTCCCGCACAAACAGCGGAAATGCCCCCGCCCATTTCACCATCCAGTTCATGGGCACGCCCGCGAGCAGCGACTTGCGCGCCCGCTCAAACAGCGCCTTCGACTTCGGCCGCTCGTCGACAAACTTCTTCTGTTCGCGCTGCATCAGGGACTGCAGGCGGGAACGATCGATGGATTTCATGATTTATCGATGAGACAAACAGCCAGCAGAATAGCAGACCGCGTGGACGAGGCAGGACTCGTGTGGGCAGGGAGAACTCGTGTGGGCGCGGGCGACTCGCCCGCGCACCTTTCTAAGCTACCGATTCAATGAGGCATGTATCCCACCACAACCAGGGATAATCCTGAGGTCGTGCTGTTAAACCAGCCCGGACCGGATTCTCCAGGATGTAGTCGACCTTCTTCCTTAGACTCTCATCACCGCGGAGAACATGATCAAAGGATTCATCCTGCCAAACCCGCCCACTACGGCCCAGTGCCTTATTGATGCGGTGTGCAGATTCGCTCTTAATAGTTCGAGTGATCTCCGGTATGGAAATCGAGCCATTCTCATCGACGAGCGGCAAGCAGATCAGGTGCACGTGGTCTGGCATCACTACTGCGGCATAGAGCTTGTATTTCCTGCCATTCGCTCGAACGCAGGACTCTAAAGCCAAACCCTTCGCAACAGGCGGCAGATGCCACCGGTGCCAGGTTGAGTAGGTAATGAACAGAAGGCGATTGTCCTTCTGATAATGAGGGAGGTAGCGCCTGTACTCGTACTTCCTCTGCATCTTTAGAGCAGGGTAACACTCCAAGAGCGCGCGGGCGAGTCGCCCGCGCCCACATGGTCAATTCTTTCATTCCAAAGCGGGAAAAGCTACAGAATGTACCGGCTCAAGTCCTGATCTTTCACGATGTCGGTTAGCATCTTGCGCACGTAGTCTCCGTCCACCGTGACCTGCTGGCCTTTCTTCTCCGGCGCATCGAAGCTCAGTTCATCCAGGACGCGTTCCATGATCGTGTGCAGCCGCCGTGCTCCAATATTTTCCGTGCCTTCGTTCACGCGGAAGGCAAAGCGCGCGATCTCGTCCAGCGCTTCGGGCGTGAACTCCAGCTTCACGCCTTCAGTTTCTAGGAGCGCCGTGTATTGCTTCACCAGCGACGATTTCGGCTCGGTCAGAATGCGGACGAAGTCTTCCATGGTGAGCGATTGCAACTCCACGCGAATGGGGAACCGACCCTGCAGCTCCGGGATTAAATCACTGGGCTTCGAAACGTGGAACGCGCCCGCAGCGATGAACAGGATGTGATCGGTGCGCACCATGCCATAGCGCGTATTGACGGTCGTTCCCTCGACAATGGGCAAAATGTCGCGCTGCACGCCTTCGCGGGAAACGTCCGGCCCATGGCCGCCTTCGCGGCCGGCAATCTTGTCGATCTCATCCAGGAAAACGATCCCTGCGTTCTCCACACGATCAATCGCTACCCGCGTCACCTGATCCATGTCGATCAGCCGCTGCTCTTCTTCCTGAATCAAGTATTCGAAGGCCTCGTTCACTTTCATCTTCCGCTTCTTGGTGCGCTGTCCGAAGATGTTGGGCAACATGTCTTTGATGTTGATGTCCATCTCCTCGACGCCCTGGTTGGTCATAATTTCAAAGGAAGGGAAATTCCGTTCGCGCACGTCGATCTCAACCATGCGGTCGTCGAGCTTGCCCTCGCGCAGCTGCTGCCGCAGTTTCTCGCGGGTGCGGCTGGAGGACTCGGCGAGAGCCGTACTGCCATCGATCACCACGCCGCCCGTGGTCGACACTGGCTCCGGCCGCGGCGGGGGCGAAGGAGGCAGCAGGATGTCGAGCAGCCGTTCTTCCGCATTGAGTTCGGCCTTGTCGGCCACATCTTCCAACTTTTCTCCGCGAACATTGTCGATGGCAATCTCGACCAGATCGCGGACCATCGACTCCACATCGCGCCCCACATAGCCGACTTCGGTGAACTTCGACGCTTCCACCTTGAGAAACGGCGAATTTGCCAGCTTGGCCAGGCGGCGCGCGATCTCGGTCTTGCCCACGCCGGTCGGCCCGATCATGATGATGTTCTTGGGAATGATTTCTTCGGCAAGATCGGGCGAGAGCTTTTGCCGGCGCATGCGGTTGCGCAGCGCAATCGCCACGGCGCGTTTGGCGTCCTTTTGCCCGATAACGTGTTTGTCGAGTTCGGCGACGATCTCACGCGGCGTGAGTTCGTCGAGCGCCAGCTGTTCTTCTTCGGCAGTGGAGGGGAGATAGATGGCCATAAATTCAGTACTCAGTACCCAGTACCCAGTACCTAGTACTCAGTTGTCAGTTCCGGCGTCGGATTCTCCTGAGTACTGGGTACTCAGTACTAGGTACTGGGTCACTACAGCTCCTCGATTGTCACCTTGTCATTGGTATAGATGCACATCTTGCCTGCAATCTTCAGGGCTTCTTCCGCAATCTGCCGGGCGGTGAGCTGGGTGTGCTCCGATAGCGCCTGCGCCGCGGCTTGCGCATAAGGGCCGCCACTGCCGATGGCTGCGACCGTGCCATCGGGCTCGATCACGTCTCCCTGCCCGCTGAGCAGGTAGGTCTGGTCTTTGTCCGAGACCAGCAGCAGCGCTTCCAGATGGCGCAGAAACTTGTCGGTGCGCCAGTCACGCGCCAGCTCGACGGCGGCTCGTCCCAGGTTGCCGTGATATTGCTCCAGCTTGGCCTCGAAGCGGCTGAACAATGTGAAAGCGTCCGCTGTAGAGCCGGCAAAGCCGGCCACAATCTTGTCGTTGTAGAGGCGGCGGATCTTTTTGGCGGAATGCTTGATGATCGACTCGCCGAGTGTGACCTGGCCGTCGCCGGCCAGGACTACGTGCCCGTCCCGGCGCACGCACAGAACTGTCGTCGAGCGGATCAGTCGCTTCGTCGTCATAAGCGCAATTCCTGATTATAACAGCGCAGAATGATGGCCTCGGATGCGGCATGGAAGTTGCGTGCGTCGACTTGCCTCATCCGGATTTCGCCAGCCAAACCCAAAAGCAAGGACAACCGCAAGGGCAGCGGACAGGAGTGTCCGCTCCACACTCCTGCACAAGTCTGCTTCGGTAACCTGCGGGCCGATTACTCGTGTGACTTTCCCTCAGCCTCGCTTGACCGTAGTTTGGAGTGCATGGGCAACTGTGCTGCCGTTTTATGCCACGATGATTCTTCGCTGCGGGCGCTGCAGGCGGGCCTGGGCGAAGTGGGAATGGAACTGGTTCCTTGTTCCTCGCGCGAGCAGGCGCTGGAGATGGTGCTGGCGCGGCGCTGCTGTACGCTGATTGTGGACTTCGATCTGCCCGGGGCTGAAGAAGTTATCCGCATGGCGGCGCTGTTGCCGCCGGCCCAGAAGCCGGCCTTGCTGGCCGTCGCCAGCCGCGCGTGGCCGGGGACTGGCGAGGCCTTCCAGTCCGGAGCCAGCCGCATCCTGTACCGCCCTCTGGATGTCGCGGAGGTCAAGGAAGCCCTGCAGGGCGGCAGCAAGAGTGCTGGGCGCAAGCGGCGGAAGTCGGCGCGCTGCGAGATGAAGACGCTCGTCCACCTCGAACTGGAGCACGGGCCGCTGCCCGGCATCAGCATCGATATCGGCGAGCACGGGCTGGCGGTTCAGACCTCTGAGCCCGTTCCTATGACGTCACATCTGCCTTTCCGCTGCGTACTGCCGGGAACGCATTTCACGCTTGAGGGATATGCGGACGTCATTTGGGCCAGCGACCAGGGGCGCGCGGGGTTGTTCTTCTCCGAACTGGCGCCCACGGCCCGCAAGCATCTGAAGAGCTGGCTCAGCCGGCGCAGCGCCTACGAGAAAAACCACGGCAAGCGAAAGGAAAAACACGAGATGCAGGATCTCCTGGCTCCGACGGAGGGCAATGTGTCATTCGCCTGGGAATAAACTCTGGGCGGGTGTTACATTCCCCCTCCGCGATTTGGTATTCTAAAAATAGAGAGAAAAATCTAGGAAGAAGCGCGGCCTTGAGGTCGCGCATTTGCTTTTTGGAGCGAATTCGGCCGTACGTGGCGAGCCTCTACACCATCGGACATTCGACCCGCACGCTGGAGGAACTCATCGCTGCGCTGCGGGCGCATGCGATTCAGACTCTGGTAGATATCCGAGCGTTCCCCATGTCGCGGCGGCTGCCGCAGTTCAACCGCGATGCGCTGGAAAAGAGTTTGCCGCTGGCGGGGATTCGCTATGAGTGGATGAAGGAACTGGGTGGTTACCGGAAGAAGATTCGCGACGACTCACCCCATATTGCGTTGCGCAATGACAGCTTTCGGAACTATGCCGACTACATGCTGACGGCGGAGTTCGAGCAAGCTGCGGCCAGGCTGGTTGCCCTGGCTGAGGGCTCGAGCACCGCATACATGTGCGCGGAACGGCTCTATTTCAACTGCCATCGCATGCTGGTGTCGGATTGGCTGACGGCGCACGGGCACGAAGTGCTGCACATCGACGGGACTGGGCCGGTGAAGGCGCATCGGTTGATGGCCGAGGCGCGGATGATGGATGGACGGCTGCTCTATCGTGGAGATCGGCTGCTCTAGACTTGCGATTTTCGCGTGCCGATTTCCGAATGTCGATGGTCGCCGCTACAATCGCAAATCGGCAATCGCAAATCGGAAATCCTCATGATCGTTGGTACAGGAATCGACATTGCCGAGGTGCCGCGCGTGCGGCGGACGATAGAGCGATTCGGGGAGCGATTTCTGCGGCGCGTGTTTACCGCGGGAGAGATTCGCTATTGCGACTCCAAGGCGAACCGGTATGAGCGCTATGCGGCACGGTTTGCAGCCAAGGAGGCCGCGATGAAGGCGCTGGGCACGGGGTGGAATCATGGCGTGCGCTGGCAGGATTGCGAAGTGGTGCGCATGCCCGGCGGGCGTCCCACGATTGCGTTTCACGGCCGGGCGGCGGAGTTCGCTGCCAAGCTGGGAGTCAAGAATGCGGCGTTGTCGATTTCGCATACCGCGGAGCAAGCCATCGCGCAGGTGATCCTGGAGAGCTAGAGAAATGACCGCCCCTAGGAGGCGACCGGACCCGCAAAGAATTCCGATTTTCGGGCGGAATATGGCGCCCGTTGGCGGACAGGAGTGTCCGCCCCACATGACCGCTACCCTCCCGGGTAGTGTCCTAAATCGACAAACCACGAAGGACACGAAGGTGCACGAAGGCAAAAGCGTTCGCTGACCTCCTTCGTGTCCTTTGTGTCCTTCGTGGTGAAGTTAGGACCTACCCCCTCCTGGGTTGGCTTGCAAGCGCTGGGTGGCGGCGTTATGATTCGCGTCGAAACTGGCGCCGAAGACAGATTCTTCCCCGCTCCGTGCAGGGGCGCCGCACTCCTCGACGCACAACGATAGCTGGGAGCTGGCAGTGACATCTTCTGTACGGCCTTTCGCCGTAGACGAACTGGTCGGTGAGTACAGGATTCTGGGCACCGCCGGCGTGGGCGGGATGGGCATTGTCTACAAGGCTCTCGACCTCAAGCTGAACCGCACCGTTGCCCTGAAGTTTCTTCCTAACGATCTCAACCTCGCTTCCAAGGATAAGGAACGTTTCCTGCAGGAAGCGCGGACCGCTTCCGGGCTCGACCACACCAACATTGGAGTGATTCACGGGCTGGAGGAGACGTCCGACGGCCACACCTTCATCGTGATGGCCTACTACGAGGGCCTCACGCTGGCCGAGCGGATTCGGCGCGGGCCGATCGCTCCCAAGGAAGCGCTGAACATCATGGTGCAGCTAGCGCACGGGCTGATCGAGGCGCACGAGCACAGCATCATTCATCGCGATATCAAGCCGTCGAATGTGATCGTCACGCGGCAGGGTGTGGCCAAGATTGTGGACTTCGGGCTGGCGCGCGTGGCCGGCGGCGCGGCGACGACTTTGAGCGCGGGGCCGGTGGGAACGCTGGCTTATATGTCGCCGGAGCAGGTGCGGGCGGAGCCGCTCGACCGGCGCACCGACATATGGTCGCTGGGGGTGGTGTTCGACGAGATGCTGACCGGGAAGCATCCCTTTCAGCGCGAGAACATGTCGGCGGTGCTGCTGGCGATTCTGGAGCAACCGCCGCCGGTCGAGGGACTGGATCCGGCCCTGGCGGCGATTGTGTGCAAGGCTCTGGCCAAGGATCGGGTGCATCGCTACAACGATTGCCGGGAGTTGCTGGCCGACCTGGAAGCTTGCAAGCCGGCCTTTGATGCCCATCCCACGGCCCCTGTGCCGCGGGACAGCAGAGTCTCTTCGCTGAATCTCAGGAAGGCGCTGGAGCACGCGTCGTCGACCCGTCCGCTGGCCACGCCGCTGGACCGGGCGCGGCGCTGGGCAATCGAGTTGCTGGCTGCGGTAGTGGTGCTGGCGGCGCTGTCGCTGGTGATTCCGTCGGTGCGGCAGCGGGCAGCTGCTTTGCTGGCGCGTGGAGGGGGCGGAGAAGAGAAACACATTGCCGTGCTGCCGTTCGACAACATCGGACACGATCCGGCGAACGAGGAGATTTCCGAAGGGCTGATGGACAGTTTGACCAGCAAGTTGTCCAATCTCGATGCCGGGCAGCAGTCGTTGTGGGTGGTGCCGGCCAGCGAAGTTCGGCGGCGAAAAGTGGAAGACCCCGAGGCGGCGCTGCGCGAGTTTGGGGCGACGCTGGTGGTGAAGGGCAGCGTGATGCGCGACAGCTCGGGCGTGCGCCTGACGGTGAATCTGATCCGCACCAAGGATGTGCGGCAGGAGGGGTCTTTATCGTTGCAGAACCAGTCCGGAGATTTTGCCGCGCTACAGGATCAGGCGGTCTCGGGGCTGGCGCGGCTTATGCACGTGGAGGTTCCGGCAACGGCATTGCGCGCTGCGGAGGGGCCTGCGGCGCCTGCGGCGTATGAGTCATACCTGAAGGCGCTCGGCTACATGCAGCGTTACGACAAGCCGGGGAACATCGATCAGGCGATTGCGGCGCTTACGGCGGCGGTGGAGTCCGATTCACAATTTGCGTTGGGGTATGCCGGGCTGGCCGAAGCGTACCGGCTGAAGTATCAGCTGGACAAAAATCCGAAGTGGACGGACATGGCTGTGGCGGATGGCAACAAAGCCGTTGCGCTGAACGATTCGCTCCCGACGGCGTATGTGACGCTGGGCCGAATTCACGACACGCTGGGGAAGAACGATCTGGCGCTGGCGGAATTCGACCGCGCACTGAAGCTCGATTCACGCAACGCCGACGCGCTGACCGGAGAGGCGCATTCGTACGAGCACGCCGGACGGCTGGCCGACGCCGAGGCGGCCTACAAGAAGGCGATCGCGCTGCGGCCCGACTACTGGGATGGGTACAACAGTCTCGGCCTGTTCTATGACGATCAGGGCAGATATGACGATGCGTTCAAGCAGTTACAGCACGCGATCCAACTGACTCCGGACAACGCAACCGCTTACTCGAATCTGGGAGCAGCTTACGTGGATTCGAGCGATCCCAAGAACTATCCGCAGGCCGAGGCTGCGCTCAAGAAGTCCCTTGAGCTTGCTCCCAGTTATGGCGCCTATGCCAACCTCGGCGATTTGTACCTTCTGCAGAACCGCTTCGCCGAAGCTGCGTCGGCGACGGAGAAGGCGTTGCAGTTGAACGACAAAGATTTCATCGTCTGGGCAAACCTGGTGGCGGCGTACGACGGGCTGAAGGATGACGCCAAGGCAAGCACAGTTTTGGACCGGGAGCAGGCGCTGCTTGAGCAGGCGGCGAAATCGAGCCCGCGGGACGCGGCGGTGCAGTACCGGCTGGGCATTGTGTACGCCAGAAAGAAGCAGAGTGAAAAGGCTCTAGCCTGCGCCCAGACCGCGCTGGCGCTTTCACCGGATGATCCTTATACCCTGGGCTCGGTGGGCGAGATTTATGAGAGGCTGGGCGACCGCCCGCGCGCGTTGCAATACATCGAAAAAAGCCTGCAAAAGGGCTATTCTTTACAAGCGCTGCAGAATGATCAGTTTTTCCAGAGTCTGTTAGCGGATCCGAAGTTCCGGCCCAGTCCCAAATAATTCAGTTCGACAGGAGACAAACCTATGGCAGCGGCACCACTTCCACTCGTAGCGCAGCGAATCGACATCAACGCCAGCGGGGAACCGGATTCCCCCGGCCTGGTGATGTCAAACACCGACACGCTTGCCTTCTACAACTTGTCGCCGTACACCGTCTCGATCCACTTCATCTGTGCAAACGGTCCCGTGTTCGACGATATCAACAACTTAGGCCCCAACAAGACGAGCACGGCGCAGAGGCCACTGAAGAATCAGATTACGACCGACTATCAAATCAGCAGCAGCCACTTTCCCACCACGGGGCCGTTCAGCGTTGAGGTCGCCGGCAATCCGAACGTCGGGGCGCCGCTGTTGATTGAGGTCGCACAGTCCACGCCGGACGAGGACGAAGTCGCCATACCGATCAATGGCTGGATCCAGTTCGACCTGGATGTGGAGTACGACATCGAGTGGACGCCGGCGACCGCGTTTCCGTCGGGCAAGTACGGACCCGGGTTAACGCCGGCGTGGCGGGCATCGTCGGGAAACGCGGTTCTGGAAGCGGAGTATACGCTCACACCAGAAACGAACCTGCCGGGGCATGGCACGGTTCACATCAACTCGTAGCTCGTGGATGAGCCCCATTTATCGCGGGATGGGGCTTTGACCTTGAGGCGAACCATTTTCTGTAGGTCTGTTATCAGATCCGCATCTCCGGTCCGAGCCAAGTAATTCCGGCCCAAGCAATTCCAGAGCGAAAGGAGGCAAGACCATGGCAACCGCAAGAGCTTTTCTAGGCCAACTTCAGCGCATCAACATCAATGCCAGCGGCCAGTCGGATTCTCCCGGCGTGGTGGCCGGCGATACCGATACGGTCAGCTTCTACAACGCAGCGCCGTTTCCGGTAGGGATCCATTTCATCTGCGCCAACGGCCCGGTGTTTAACGATATCGCCAGGATCGCTCCCAACCAGACCAGCCCGGCACAATCACCGCAGAAGACGCAGATCACCACAAACTATATGGTCATCAACCTCAATGACAACGCCGCTCAAGGGCCTTACAGCATTGAGGTCACCATCAACCCTCAGATCCCGGCGCCGTTGTTGATCCCCATCGTAAGCGCCGCCCCTCCCGCGAACGAGACGGTAGTTTCGATGCCGGAGGGCGGCTGGCTTCAGTTCGACTTCGATGCGGCGTATACGATTACCTGGACTCCGACGGGTGTGTTTCCTGGCGGTCAGGTGGGACCCGGAATGAGCCCGGCATACCGGGTACCAACCGGGAACCAGGTCAATCTGGTTACCTACTCGTCGAGTAGCGGCATGGAAGGCGGAACGCCGATCAGCAAAGCGCTCAAGGTTGGCGGCGGCACGGTCAAGATCCGTTCCTAGGGAGCTGCCGCGAACCGACCTCCGATTGCCCGGCGAGCGAGCTTTCTGGAATCGCTCGCCGGTTTCGATTTTCACCGCGAAGGAAACGAAGATACGCGAAGGAAATCTAAGGGAATGTGGATCTTCGTGAGACTTGGTGTCCTTTGTGGTTGTCGACTCCCGATAAAGCTGGATTTCGGACATGGATTTTCGACCGAAATCCTCGTGCTATAATCTTTTATTCTCAGTTGCTTAGAGCACGGAGGACGGTATCGATAAGCGTTTTATCCGCATCAACGATCGCATTCGGGCGCGCGAAATTCGCGTGATTGACGACGAAGGCAATCAGCTCGGCATCTTGCCGCCCTACGAGGCGATCAAGAAAGCCCGCGAGAAGAATCTGGACCTGGTTGAGATTTCGCCCACCGCGCAGCCTCCCGTATGCCGCATCATGGATTATGGGAAGTATCTCTACCAGCAGGAAAAGAAAGAGCGCGAAGCCAAGAAGCACCAGAAGACGATCACCGTAAAAGAGGTCAAGTTCCGCATCAATGTGGACGACCACGATTACGAGACCAAGAAGAATCACGTGTTGCGCTTCCTGGACGAAGGGGACAAGGTCAAGGCGACGATCTTTTTCCGCGGCCGCGAGATGACGCGCACCAGCCTGGGCCGGCAAATTCTGGAGCGGTTGATCAAGGACGTGGAAGCGCACAGTATTGTGGAGTTTCGTCCGCGGCAAGAGGGCAACACGCTGCACGCGATCCTGGCGCCGAAGAAGGTCGATGTGCCCAAGAAGGCGGAGAAGCCGCGGCCCGCGGTGCAGAGCGCGCCCAGTCCGGACGTGGCGCCGGTGCAGGTGGCGAAGCCGGCGTCGTAACTGGTTTACATCGCAGAGAAGTAAGAAGCAGGTTCCTCGCTCCGCTCGGAATGACAAGCCTGGTCTGGGCGGTATCTGATATCAGAAGCGAGCACCACGAAAAAGCTGAAAGCTGAAAGCTGACAGCCGAGAGCTGACAGCTGCTCCTGAGGACTTATGCCAAAACTGAAAACACACAAAGGCGCCGCCAAGCGCTTCAAGAAAACGGCGACGGGCAAGGTGAAGCGGGGACACGCGAAACTGCGTCACATCCTGACGTCGAAGGATAAGAAGAACAAGCGGAAACTCGGCAAGTCGGCTTTGGTGAGCGATGGCGATCTCGCCAAGGTGCTGCGGATGATTCCGTACCAGTGAGAAGAATGCCGAATTGCGATTTTCGATTGCCGATTGATCTGGCGGGTTCCAATCGAAAATTGGCAATCATGCAATCGGCAATTGACTCAGGCGTGTGAAGAGGTCAGCGAATTCTTCCTTACCTCCAGCCGCCATAAGACGAAAGCAAAAAGGAGAAAGTCATGCCTCGTGTAAAGCGCGGGACCAAACGCCGCGCCAAGCGTAAGAAGATACTTGACCGCGCCAGCGGTTACTTCCTGACAAAATCGAAACTGTACCGCTCAGCCAAAGAAGCGGTCGAGCGCGGGCTGAAGTTTGCCTACTCCGGGCGCAAGCAGCGCAAGCGGCAGTTCCGCTCGCTATGGATCGTGCGCATCGGCGCCGCTGCCAAGCTGAACGGGATGAGCTATAACCAGTTCATCCACGGGCTGAAAAAGGCGGGCGTAGAACTGGACCGCAAGATTCTGGCGGACCTGGCCGTGAACGATCCGGCGGGTTTTGCCAGCCTGGCGGGACAGGCGAAGGGCGCGATCGGGGCCGCGTAGGCAGCTTTCAGTCGTCAGCTTTCAGCAGTCAGCCTAACGTATTGTCATTCCGAGCGCTCGCAGCCGCGCACAGCGCGGAGAGAGCGCCGAGGAACCTCGGGTTCAGCCGGCGCCGGCGAGAACCCAGGTCCCTCGCTTCGCTCGGGATGACAATCCTTTATGAGCGTTCAGATCATCGTGGCATACACCGTTCCCAAGTTAGCGGACTATTCAGAGAGGGAGTTGGATGAGGCAGTCGCACATTTTCGTCTTGCCCTTAAGACTGAAAGCAGCGAGATTGATCTTAAGGTATGTGACCCGGCGCTGACCCCAGCCGTCCGACAGGACTTGCTTAGGAAGTTTCGCGACAGATGGCTGGGCCGGAAGTCTGGTCTTTTCGGTCACCTCAACGATCTTTGGCTTAAGAATGCCCCACCCGATCGCAAAAAGCATGTCGGCCAGTTGATAAATGAAGTAAAACAGACCGACCTACCTCAGATTGAGCAACTCGTTAAGGAACGGGATCTAATCGCCCGGCAGTCGTCAGATGCCATCCGCTCCCTTCAAGTCTTCGACGACGTGACGACAGAGTCGGTCGACATCACACTTCCCGGCGCGCGGCGGCCGATCGGCGCCGAGCATCCGATTCTGAAAACTTCGCGGGAGATTGTCGGCGTGTTTCAGAAGCTCGGATACTCCGTCGCCGAAGGGCCGGTCGTAGAGACCGACTACTACAATTTCGAGGCGCTGAATTTTCCTCCGAACCATCCGGCGCGGGATACGCAAGACACGCTGTTCATTGCGGGGCAGGGGGCGAAACCGCAGCGCGAGCGGCTGCTGCTGCGCACGCATACTTCGCCGGTTCAGATTCGGACCATGGAGAAGATGCGGCCGCCGATCCGCATTGTGATTCCCGGCGTCGTGCATCGCAACGATCCGCCAGACGCCAGCCATTCGCCGATGTTCAATCAGATTGAAGGCCTCGCGGTCGACACCAACATTACTTTCGGCGACCTGAAGGGCACGCTTGACTATGCGATGAAAGCGCTGTTCGGATCGAGCGTGAAGACGCACTTCCGGCCGTCGTTCTTCCCGTTCACCGAGCCGAGCGCGGAATTGTATGTGACCTGCTTTATCTGCGGAGGCAGCGGCAAGCGCGGCTCCGACCCGTGCCGGCCCTGCAAGCAGACGGGATGGATCGAAGTGCTCGGCTGTGGCATGGTCGATCCCAACGTGTTCGAGTTTGTGAAGGACAATGGGTATGACCCGAAGCGCGTTTCGGGATTCGCTTTCGGCATGGGCACGGACCGGCTCGCGCTGCTGAAATACGGGGTGGACGATCTGCAGCTGTTCTTCCAGGGGGATGTAAGGTTCTTGGAGATGTTTGGGTAAAGCAGTTTCTAGCTCCTGGCGGCTAGCTTCTAGCTCAATTGCGAGCCGGTTGGCTAGCCGCTGGAAGCTAGGAGCTAGAAGCTTCTCATGAAACTTTCTGCACAATGGATTCGCGACTTTGTTGATCTCACGGTCGACGATCGTCAGCTTGCGCACGACTTGACCGATGTCGGGATTTCGATTGAGGGCATCGAAGGGTTGGGCGCGGATACCGTGTTTGAGGTCGAGATTGGGACGAACCGTCCGGACGCGATGAATCATTACGGGGTGGCGCGGGAAGCGGCTGCGATCTATGATCTGCCGCTGAAACCGATTGCGCCACAGCTGCCCGCAGCGGCTAAAGCCGCGTCCAATAAGGCGTCTGACGGCGCGGCTGGAAGCCGCGCCCTTTCAAGGCGGGCCAAGGGTAAGACCGGAACTGGACCTTCCGACTCACACGACGCACCGTTTCCCATCATCGTCGAGGAGCCGGAACTTTGCCCTCGATTCTCGGGGCGGGTGATTCGCAACACGCGCGTTAAGCCGTCGCCGGACACGGTTGCCCATCGGTTGCAGCTACTCGAGAAGCGGCCGATTTCGAACGCCGTCGATGCGACCAATTACGTGTTGTGGGAGATCGGAAAGCCGACCCACGTTTTCGATCTGGATCTGCTCGACGGCGGGAAGATCGTGGTGCGCAAGGCGCGCAGAGGCGAGGTCTTGAAAACGCTCGATGGCGTTGAGCGCAAGCTGACCACGGAAGATCTCGTCGTTTGCGACGCCAAGAAGCCGGTGGGCCTCGCGGGCGTGATGGGCGGCTACGACACGATGATTACCGAGAAGACTCGGAATATTTTGATCGAGTCTGCCTGGTGGGATCCGATCACGGTCCGCAAGGCATCTCGGCGGCATGCGTTGCATACGGACGCTTCGCACCGGTTTGAGCGGGGGGCCGATTTCGAGTCGACGGTGTTGTCGTGCGATCTGGTCGCGCGCATGATTCTGGAATCGGGTGGTGGCGACCCGGCCGGCGATGTGGTCGACGTCGTCTCGAAGCACATGGAGCAGGCGCCCGTGCTGCTGCATGTGTCAGAGGTGCGGCGCATCTTGGGCGGGAGTCTCGATGCGGGGCAGATTTTCCGTCTGCTCAAAAGACTTGGATTCAGCCTGGTGCCGGAGGGGCAGGACGATGAGCAGTTCCGCGTGCATATCCCCAGCTGGCGTCTGGATGTGGAGCGCGAGATTGATGTGATCGAAGAAATCGCGCGGCTGCATGGGTATGACAAGTTCGAGAGCACGCTTCCGGCGTACAGCGGGGCGGTGGTAGAACTGCCGCATGCCGCGGTGGATGCGGCATTTCGCAGGCGGGCGCTGGCGCTGGGGTACAACGAGGCGCTGTCGCTGACGTTTATTTCGCACGACGATGCGGAGAAGTTCTCTGCCGGGACGAAGGTGCTGGAGTTGGAGAATCCGTTGAGCGAAGAGGCTTCGGTGATGCGCACCTCGCTCGTTCCCGGGATGCTCGATATGCTGGCGCGGAATTTGAATCGCGATGTGGCGGAGGCGCGGTTGTTCGAGATGGGCAGCGTGTACGAGACGCGCGATGGCGAGCGCATCGAACCGATGCGGGCGTGCCTGGGCGCGACGGCGGCGGCGGTGCGGGCGGCTTTGCCGGCGGGCGGAGCGCTCGATGCGAGCAAGGGCGAGCAGGCGGCTGCGGCGGAGGCGTTTCGCGGGTTCAAGGGTGATGTGGAGAATCTGTTGGCGGCCTTTGCGGGCGAGGCGAGCTTCGACCGGGAGACGGCGGAATATTTTCATCCTGGGAGGTCGGCGCAAGCGTGGCTCAATGGCGCGGTGGTGGCGCAGTTCGGGCAGGTTCATCCCGAGGTGGCGGCGGCGCGCAAGCTGCGGCAGGATGTGTTCCTGGCGGAGTTTGATTTCGAGCAGCTGTACAAGCGCGGACTGCGGCCGGTGCGGTTTGCGACGCTCGCGAAATATCCGGCGGTGGAGCGGGATTTCTCGTTCGTGTTTACCGACGAAGTTTCGTTCGTACAGATGTCGGCGGCCGCTAAGGGCGCAGGTGTGGCGGAGTTGCGCGAGTTCAAGCCGGTGGAGATTTTCCGCGGGGGGTCGATTGGCGCGGGGAAATATTCGATATTACTTCGCGTTACGTTTCAGTCGGCGGAACGGACGCTGCGCGAGGATGAGATTGCATTGTGGTCGGGGAAGATTGTGGCGGCTCTAGCTGCCTTGGGCGGCGCGCAAAGGGCGTAGTCGACTCCGGCGGTTAAGGAAAATCCCCACGTCTCGCAAAAGATGCGAGACATGGGGCACCCGCTAGCTATTCCTGGCTTATTCCTCGGAATCCAACCCATGTTCCGATCCGCGCGAGATCCCTCCGCCCGCTGGTAAAAGCGCGGGCATTCGGGATGACGACTCAGAAAAACAAGTTCTGGCGCTGTCGGGCTTCGCTTGACCGGAGAGCCGAGGACGGCTGTCCCTACATAATTATTGACTTCGCTTTATATTCGCCTACAATGAGGGCATGGCCATCACACGCAGACAGCGGGAAATGTACGACTTCATCTCACGCTTTGTGGCGGAGCACGGATACTCGCCTTCATTCGAGGAAATTGCCAAGGGAATGGAGTTGTCGTCGCTGGCGACGGTGCACAAGCACGTCACGAACCTGGAGAAAAAAGGGCTGCTCACGCGCGATTACAACCGCAGCCGGTCGATCGACCTGCTGCCTCCCAAAGGCCGGCTGAAGCAGGCGATGAGCGTCAACACGGCGGTGGTGCTGCCGCTGGTGGGGCGGATCGCGGCGGGCCAGCCGATCGAGGCGGTCGAGAATCCTGAGACGATTTCGCTGGCCGATTTCGTACGCTCGAAGGAAGTGTTTGTGCTGGAAGTGCGCGGGCAGTCGATGCAGGACGAAGCCATCCTCGACGGCGACTACGTGCTGGTGGAGAAGAGCAAGACGGCGCACAACGGGGACATTGTGGTGGCGCTGATCGATTCGAACGATGCCACGCTGAAGCGCTTTTACCGCGAGGGCGACAATATCCGCCTGCAGCCGTCGAATGCGACGATGAAGCCGATTGTTGTGCCGGCGGCGTCGGTGGAAGTGCAGGGGCGGGTGATTGGCGTGCTGAGGAAGTACTGAAGCTAGCTCCTAGCTTCTAGCTAACCCGCCGAACACCGGTCCCACTCCAAGGCTCAAAAGAAAAAGCACGCGTCTCGGATTGAGTCCGCGTGCTTAGTATTTTTTAGCTAGGAGCTAGCCGCTAACAGCTAGAAGCTGATTACCCGATGTGCTTGTTCAGGGCCTGGACAAGGACATCTTTGGGCTTGTAGCCCACGAGTTGTTCGACGACCTGTCCGCCTTTGAAGACCAGCAGCGTGGGGATGCCGGTGACTTTGTAGCGCATGGGAGTGGCGCTGTTGGAGTCGACATCCATCTTGCCGATTTTTACCTTACCCTGAAACTCGCTGGCCAGTTCTTCGACGATTGGCGCAATGGCGCGGCAGGGGCCGCACCATGTTGCCCAGAAATCCACCAGCACGGGCTTGTCCGATTTCAAAACATCCTGGTCGAAGTTCGCATCTGTGACTTCGACGATTCCGTTGCCTGCCATAGTTCTTTCCTCTCCTCGTGAAACGTCGCGCTTTCGGCGGACGCTGCATCGAGCGGCGCTGCCGGGGCCTGACGATCTGACTATGAGTGCATCCCTTGAAGGGAGCCCAGCTACCTGTATGGTAGCACCACAATTCGATGCTGGGGGAGGCGGGAAGGTCGCAAAACCGGGCCAGACTACCGGATCTGCGCCGGTTGGACCTGGGAGGCCTGAGCCGGTTGTGGAGTGGCTGGCGGCGAGAGTGATTTGAGGTAGGTGACGATCTGCCAGCGCTGCGGCTCCGGAAGTTTGGACCACACGGGCATGCCGCGGCGGACGACTCCGTTGGTCAGCAGCCAGAAGAGCGTACCGGGCGAAGCCAGTTGCACTTCCGGGGCGCGCAGACTGGGTCCCTTGTGTCCGCCATCTGCCGCAGAGCCGTGGCACTCGGCGCAATGTTGCCCGAACAGCTTGGCGCCGGCGAGGACGGCGTCGGGATCTTTTTCCAGCGGGTTCTGGCGCTGGATCGCTTTTCGCGGAGCTCGATTCAGCTCGGAATAGTCCGCATCGTTTTGCCGCACGCCGTTTGTTTGCGCGTCTGAGGGAAAGGAAAACACGAACAGAACCGCCAGCGTTGCGAATGAAAACGGCAAGAGATATCTCGCAGCGTTCGAGGAGATTGGGGTGGTCGAGGTTTGTGATTTCATCGCTTCCGGCCTCCGAACAGGCTGCTGATCGCTTCCCCGAGGCCGGAAAATTCGCGCGACAGTCCCCAGCGCAGCAGGAAGCGATGACTGTTGTCGTTCAGGCCGAAGCCGGGCGACAGGCGCAGGGTCCAATCGGAGGGGAGATTCCAGGCGACGACCGGGGCGAGGTAGTGCGACGTGTTGGGCAAACCGAAGTTGTAGCGTGTGCCGAGACCCCCGTACATCTCCACCCCGGCGATGAAATTCTCGGGGCAGAAATTGCAGCGATTGGCCGAAGCCTTCAGCGCGAGGGGGCGGCTGGCGCCGAGAGCGTAGCCGAACTCCCACGGGTTGCCGCCGCTGAGGTTTTTGGCGGCCAGTGGATTGAGCGCGATGTTCCAGCCGTTGCGCGTACTGGAGAGCAGCAGCTTGAACTCGAGTTCGTGATTGTGTTCCTGGCGGGCAAGAGCATTAGGCACGGCATAGTCGGATTCGCCGTCGTGGCCTTCGACCTCTTTCAGGATCTTGTCGGCGCCGCTGATCTGTTCGTATTCGAGGTAGAGCACGGGATTGATGAGGTGTTCGCGCTGGAGCAGGCGAAAGCGATTCTCCCAGCGGAAGCCGGTGAAGAGCGTGCTGTCGCCGAAAGTGGTCTGGCCGTCGATGTAAAACTCGGTGGTCCACCAGGCGGTGGCGCCGTATTCGAACTCGGTCCAGAAGGCGTGAAAATCGTTGCCCCCGCGCTGCGTGCCGAAAGTAGAGAAGTACTCGACCTCGAGGCTGCCGGGCTCTTCGAGATAGTGGTCGTAAGTGACGATGTAGGGGCTCTCCTGAGCGTGGGCCGGAAGGCTGATAGCGGCGGCGAGGAGTGCCAACACGACAAGCGCAGCGGCGAAAAGCTTCGCCTGAAAAACGGCTTCGCTCAGGATGACGCCATCAAACTGCAGGAGAAAGTTCAAATTGATGCCCGCCCTCTTGCGCTCTAGTTGCAACTCAGTCGCAACTACGAGTACAGTGGTGATTGTGCCGGAAGGTGTCGGCAGCGGGCAACTTTTTGCGAAAGAATTCGTCGCACCCGGATTGCGACCAGTTGCGACAAGCTAGTGGTCATAAACGAGGAGTCGTTAATGCCCTTACCCCAGACCGAAGTCCCCGGCCGCCTGCAGGCCCATCTTGCCGAGCGTGGAATCCGCATGACCGAGCAGCGGCGCGCCATTCTGAGCGTGATGGAGACGGCCAGCAAGCACCTGGACGCCAGCCAGATTCTTCGCAAAGCGCAGCGGCTCGACGCCAGCGTTGACCGCAGCACGGTCTACCGCACATTGCGTCTGCTGAAACGGCAGGGGCTGATCGACGAACTCGACCTGATGCACATCAACGGCGAGGGACACTACTATGAGCGCAAGCTGGGACGCGACCACATCCACATGGCCTGCCTGCGTTGCGGCAAGATCATGGAATTCGTGAGCGACGAATTCGACAAGCTCAAGCAGCAGGTGGAGAAGGACTGCCGCTTCCGCGTGCTCGTTTCGCGGCTGGAGATCGGCGGCTATTGCGCCGACTGCCGGCGGGCGCAGTAGTGTCAGTCGCAGTAGTGTTAGTCAGAGATTTTCCCACCCAACTGCCGAACTCTACGCCACGCGAACCGCGCCGGAAAGAACAGGATCGCTCCCCACAGCAGCAGGCTCGGTCCGTAGGAGAACAGAAAGAGCACGACGCCAATCGCACCATCGACCATGGCGCGATATCCGTCGACCGCGGCGTTGCGAATCCGCGTGGAGGTGGAAACCGGGACGACCTGCAGCTCGGCTTTGTAGTCCTCGCCGACGGTCGCGTTGATGGTCGCGAAATCGACCTGACCGGCGAGATTCTTGCGTTCCGCCTCCATGCTTTCGATTTCTCCGCGAACGCGGCCAATCTCGGTCTCGACCGCGAGCACGTCGGAGAGTTTGCCGGTGCGTTGGCGAAGCAAATCGGTGAGCCGTTGCTCGGTATTGCGGGCGTTGGCGAGCCGTGCCTGCAAGTCGACGTACTGTGCCGTCACTTCCTGCCCGCTTTGCGACTCGGACTCGACGCGGCCCAGCTTGCGCAGGTCTGCCATCGCGGTGTCGAGCTGATCGGCGGGGACGCGCAGGGTCGCGGTGACGCTGCGACCGGAGCCGGTGGGAGTGCTGACGTTCATCTCGCCAACGTAGCCGCGATGCCGCTTAAGGATCTGGTCGAGGGCCGCGCGGGCTCCGTCGAAATCCTTGGTCGTGATCGTGATGCCAGCGGTGCGCACGATCATGGGGCCGGAAGTCTGAGGCGCTGCGTACGAAGGCTCCAGCCCGTCGAGGGAGTCCGTGGGGAAGGAGTTCTCGGCGTGGTCGCCCTGCCCGTGGAAAAGGCCATTCGAGTCCGGCGTGAGTCGATTCTTTGCGGGAATGCGGGACTGTGTCTTTGCGGCGTAGCCGCCACCACCACCTCCAGGTTCGATGAGGCGGGTCGTTATTTTTTCCGGCGTGTAGTTATAGGTGGGGATAGTGAACTTGATGCCCAATCCCACAACCAAGCACACGACTGCGAAGGCAGCCGCGAAGGCCCAGCGGCGTCGCATCACTCGGCCAAGGAACGGGTGCGATCCTGGTTTGACCGCTTCCTGTTCGGGCTGCCGCTCCTTCAGCGCCGTAGCAAGCCTTGCCGGCATTTGCGCGTCGGGCGGCTCCAGTTCCCAGGTCAGCAGTTGACGAGAGATGTCCCGCAGCTCGGCGGCAAAGGCCTGGCAGTCGGGACAACGCTCCAGATGCGCCACGGCTGCGCTGGCGCGATCCGTGGGCAATTCGCCGTCGAGGTAGGCCATGAGTTCGTCGGGTTGAATGGGATGCTCAGTGGTCATGGCGTGCCTCGTCGATTCTGGTATGGCCCAGGGGTCTCATTCGCAAGGGCTGGCTGGGCTGCGCCTGCAGGTGATTTTTCAGAGCTAAACGCGCGCGGAATAGCCGGGAGCGAACCGTGTTCACCGGAATCCGCAACAAGTCGCCAATCTCGGCATAGCTAAGTTGTTCATACTCGCGCAGCATGACGATTTCGCGCTCCGTGGCATCGAGCTTCTGCAAAGCCTGTCGCACCCACATGACGACGTCGGGCGCGCTTTGGGCGGAAGGCTCGGCGGCGAATTCCGCGGCCGGCCCATCTCGAGCCTGTTTCCGCCGCTCTGCAGCTACCAACTTCAGCGCAATGCCGTACAGGTAGGTTCGGACCAGCGCCCGCGGCTCGTAGCGGGAGGCGGCTCGAATCACGGCCAGAAAAGTTTCCTGCGCGAGGTCTTCGGCGCGCTCGCGGTTGCTCAACCGACGGCGAAAGAAACCCGAAAGCGGCTCGTGGTAGCGGGCGAAGAGTTCGTCGAACGCTGGCCGTGATCCCGCCTGGAATTCCAGCATCAGGGCTTCATCGCTGGTCATGGTCGCGATCCCTGGCCGGACGTCGAATCTCTTTCATGCCTGTGTAATGCGGCGAGGAGGAGAAAGGTTCCCTGGTCGGCGAAAAATAGGCGGGAGGTGGAACGCGGGGCAAAAGAAAAGCGCCCTCGACTTTTCAGCCCAGGACGCCTCGGCAGCCCTCCCCCAGAACTGCCAACCACGAGATGCATGTTAAGTTTCCTCTCATGTTGTGTAAACGTCACTTTGGTAATGGGTTGCGAGGGATCGCCATCCCCGTTTTCGGCCCGCGCCTGAAGGCGCCTTGGTGTCGCGCCTTGCCGCGGCACGCATGAATACGGGCCCTGATACGAATCGCTCGATTGCGATGCGTCTGCAACGATGGGTCTGCAACGATGGGCCTGCAATGATGGTCCGGCAATGATGGTCCCGCAACGATAGTTCGGCGACGGCGGGTCGGCAACGGGGTCTGCAATTTAGCTATTGCTTCTGCCAGGTGGTGCCGTCGTTGGCGGTGGTCCAGACCTCGGAGGAACTGGTGGAGACTCTGCCATGCTGGGCGTCGGAAAATTCCAGGCTCACGATGTCGCCGGTCAGGGCCACGCCGGCGGCGTAAGGCACGACGCGCGTCCAGTGGTCGCCGCCATCGAAGGAATGATAGAGAGCGCCTCCGGAACCGCCGGCCCACACGTCCGCACCATTGGCAGCGACAGCTCGGAAGACAGGAGTCGCCGCGGGCTGTGCCGCAGCTTTCTTCGCCTCGGTGGTTTTAGCAGTGTAGGCCTTGGCCGCGAGAGCAAGGCTCGATGCGCCGGCGGCGTTCGCGGTCACATCCACATCCGCCCAAGTAGCGCCTTGATCGGAAGAACGCTGCAGAGTTCCCGCAGGAGTGATGTTCCAGCGCGCGTTCGTTTGTGCCGCAGTTCCGGGTGCAAGCGAGGCCAGCTGCATGACGTTGCGCCCCTGGATCGGAAGCTGCTGGACTTGGCTACCGCCGACCACGTTGCCGACCGCCGCTGAGTCCGTCTGCACTGTGGGTTGCGCCGACGCGACCTCGACCGTTTCTGAGACACTCCCGGGGCTGAGCGTGAGACTGTACATCGCGGGCTGCTTGGCGTCGTAGCTAAAGTTGAATGCGAGCTCCTTGAAACCTTGCGCCTGTGCCTCGGCTTTGTAGTCTCCCGAGGGAAGGCCAGGAACCGTCCATACCCCCTGCGAGTTGGTTACAGCCGTAGTGGTCGCTCCCGGGTTGGAGGGAGTGATCGTGATGCGCGCGTTGGGCAACACCGCTCCGGTCGGATCGACTACCAAACCACCGATCTGCCCAGGCATGGTCCGGACATTGAGTCTTCGGACCGATGGCTGGTCGGGGCCGTTGTTGGCCGCCACCTCCGCACTCGGAGGCTTCGCTTTGCCCACGGCGCCCGAGGCATAGTCGTTCTCCTCACCCTGAATCTCGACACCGGTCGCCGAGGATGCCGCCGCTGAGTGGTCCAGGGTTTGCGGGGCGGCTTGCGGGGCCGGGGGCATCCTCAGGTTCGAGGCCATGTCCGTCGCCTGTTGCTTCTCGGCGCCCAAAGGTAGCTGCCGTTGTCTTTGTTCCTGCGCCAATTGCTGCCCTGCCACGGCAGGACCACCACGCGAGGCGGAACCGTGGAAAGCGGGGCTTACCATACCGTTGACGACAGGCAGCTGATGCACTGCAGCCGGCGGAGCGTCCCGGCGGGCCATCTCCGTCGGTTCGCCCGACGCGGTAGTGCCCGGCTGCGAACTTGCCGGAGCAGCAGCGGAGGCCGCACCGTTCCTATCGTTCTTGTCCCGCATCGCGTTCTGAGGCAAGGACGAAGGCTCCTGCGGTCGGTTGTAAGTCGCAGCAGTCTCACTGCGAGGGGACAGCTTGGCGACCATTTCGCGCCGAGCGGTTCGCTGGTGTTGCAAGACTCCGATCGAGGCGATGGCGAGGACTCCGGCCGTGGCAAATCCCCAGCGCAGAGCAGGCCAAGTCAGCCAGCGGCTGGGGGAGGGGCTGACACCTGCCTGCATTACTTCCGCCTCTGGTAGCGCCAGAGCTACGACATCGCGACAATCGTCGCAACGGGCCAAATGCTCGAGCACGATGTCGCGTTCGAGATGGGGGAGGGCCTTCTCGGTGAATGCGACCAGCACGTTCGCGTCCGGATGGTTGGCCAGAGAGTCGTTGGCCAGAGACACTCCGGCCTGCAAGCGCTCGCGCACGATTTTGGGGAGGTGTTGCATTTTGGCTTCTAACTCTTAGCTCATGGCTCCTGGCTCACTGCTTTCGGCTTCAACCCGGACCATCGCGGACCCGGGCCTCTGCTCTCTTCTCAGAGAACGCCGGTGGTGCAGGTTCTTGCGTCAGGCTGCGGCGAATATCCAGCTGCAGGTCCCGAACATCGGTTTCGAGGGCCTCCTCGGCCTGGCGACGGGACATGCCGCGGCCAGTTAGGCTCGCTAAGATATGCTTGCGCAAGGCCTTAGCCAGCTTGTCGAGTTTACGGCTGATGGTGGACTCGTGGACACCCAACATACGGGCTATTTCGGCCAGAGTACGCCCATCGAGGTAATACGCGCTTAGCACCAGCCGGTCTTCGCCGGAAAGGAAGGCGAGAGCCTCATCGGTGGCCTGAGCGAGGCGAGGATCAGCCGGTGGAGCAGGCTGGGGATCGGGAGCCTGGAACTGGGCGCCTTCTTCGGATTCTTCGTCGAGGCTGACCAGGCGCTTGGTGCGGCGATAGCGGTTTACGTACTCCTGCGACAGGACGGTGCGCAGCCAGCCTTCGAGCGATCCGCGGCCGGAGTAAGAAGAGAGTTTCGAGACGCGCTGGCCGGCGCGGGTGGTAGTCCCGTAGAGGTCGGCGTAGAGCGTGTCGGCGAGTTCGCGGGCGGCGGAATCTTCGCGGGCAATGCGCAGGGCGGAGAGATAAAGTTTCTCGCGGTAGCGAGTCAGGAAAATTTCCCAGGCGGTGTTGTTGCCGTCGGCGCAGGCGCGGGCGAGCGCGAGTTCGTCGACGCGGAGACTTACGAAAAACGTTCGAATCTCGGTTTCGGAAGTCGCGGGCGTGGCGTGTTTTGCGCCGACCTCGTACAGGATCGCGGCGAAGGATTCGCGCGTGAGCCCGATCTTCTCGCAGCCGCTTTTGGCGTGAAGCTCCGCCAGCAGATCGTTCACCACGGACTGCACGGCGGAGATGGGTTGTGTCGAGCTCATCGGCGAGCGGAGTTTTTCTTCGCGAAGTTATTTTCTTTGAATCGTCAATTACTGCATTTGAAAAATCAGTGCCGTCCCTTCGGGACTCGCGTCCACTTTCTGGCTGACCCGGGGCTTACGCCCCGGGCTAATGAATGCCGTCGCTTCGCGACTGGTCTGATGCTACCAATTTATTAGACGTGCGGAGTGTGAATTTTGGCCGCAAGCGGAGCGGATATTTTCGTTCTCTCCTCGAAAGGCGATGTAGCGTCGCGAGCGTAGCTCGCAACACGAGACCCCACGTTTGGCAACGGGGACGCGGAACGTGGGGTGTCTCTATGCGTTCGCCTGGAGGGGCGGCTATGAGTCCGAAAGTCTTTTTGGGAGTGGTGGCGCTGGTGATTGTGGCCGGGCTGGTGGTGGCGGACCAGCGGCCGGCGCGGGCGGGTGAGACGACCACGGTGTCAGGGTACAAGGTGCTGGACCCGATCCGGCATGGCAATTTGACCGTGTTTCCGGTGGTCGCTTCCAAGACCTATCCGACCAGCGATTTTTTGACATTGGATGAAGGGTTGCGGTCTGGCGAAGTGGTGGTTACGGAAGCAGGCCAGGTGCAGGGATTGATTCGCAGGCAGGGCGTGCCGCAGTCGCATCACGATGGGGCGGAAGTAAATCGGCTGGTGCTGGTGAACAATTCGAAGCGGCCGCTGCTGCTGCTGGCGGGAGAAATCGTTACCGGAGGCAAGCAGGATCGCGTGATTGGGAAAGACCGCATTGTTCCGCCGGAGAGCGATCCGGTGGATTTGAATGTGTTCTGCGTCGAGCCCGGACGATGGGTCGCGACCAGCGAACATTTCGGAGCGTCGGAGGCGATGTACGGAGCCGTGGGCGGAGCAAAAGCAACGCCTCCGATGGCGATGATGGCGCAGCCTTCGGTGCGCGCCAGGGCCATGGCCGACAAGGATCAGAACCAGGTTTGGGCGGAGGTTCGCAAACAACAGTCGGCGATGCAGACGGTCGAGGTGACGGCCGAATCCCCCAGGGTGGCAACTGAAATCTCCGGGACCTCGTCCTACGCCAAAGTGATGGAGAACGAGGACGTCAAGAAGCAAGTGGACGCGGTGGCCAAGCCGATCGAGCAGAACTATCAGAGCCTGATCGGGCAATTGCGCGACCGGCATGCCGTAGGGGTGGTGGTAGCGGTGAACGGGCGCATCATTTGGGCCGACGTGTTTGCCAGCACGGATCTCCTGGCGAAGTACTGGCCCAAGCTGGTGCGCTCGTATGCGTCGGAGGCCGTTGTGACCCGCGCGAAAGATGTGGATGTGAGCGCCAGCCGCGCGCAGGCTTTCCTCGAAGATATGGAAGGGCGCCGGGAGACGATCGAGAGCGAGCCGGGAATCTATCGTCACACGGAGGTGACCGGCGATGGATTCAAGGCGTTCTCGCTGACCTCGCTGCTGCCGAAGACCGGTTTCGACGTGCATGTGGCGAAGATGGCAGAGTAGGTGAAACCCAGTGGTCAGTGATTAGTGGTCAGTAATCAGTGGTCAGACCGCCGCACCAGAAACTGACCACTGGCAACTGATTACTGGCAACTCATCACTGGCCACTGCTCTTTTGTTTGACCGATTTCTACACTACACGATAAAATAGTTGAGTTTGCCTGTACTCGCCGACCCGTTCTGGGGACGCCTGCCCTGGCTGCTGAAGCGCCGGGGGGAAAACACAGCAAGCACAGGAAAAGCAGCCGGCCCGTTCGTTGCGTCCGTGTGTGCTCCGGATTCCGGCCGCAGAGTTTCGCTTTGCAAGCCCAGGTTGCGGGCTGAAGCGCACGACATTTTGATGGAGGCTGACGTATGTACGCGGTTATCCGCGCCGGTGGGAAGCAGTACCGGGTGGCGCCCGGCGATGTGATTCGAGTGGAGAAGCTGGGCACCGGCACCGACGGTCAGGTGGAGTTCCCGGTGCTGGCGGTTTCCGGCGAGCAGGGCCAGGTAGCGAAGGAATCCGACGCGCGTGTGGTCGGCCACGTGGTCGAAGAAGGCCGGAGCGCGAAGATCCTGGTGTTTCATTACAAGCGCAAGAAGCAGTACAAGAAGCTGCGCGGGCATCGCCAGGCGTTCACCGCGGTGCGCATTTCTGAAATCGCGTTTGGCGGGCAAAGCTTCAAGGCGCCGGACCTTCCCAAGAAGGAAGCGAAACCGAGAAAGGTGAAGGCCGCCGAGGCGGAAGCACCCGAAGCGGAAACGAAGGCGGCAAAGAGCGCGGCCAAGAAAAAGGCTGCTCCGAAGAAGGCCGTGAAGAAAGCCGCACCGAAGAAGAAGTAGGGTCCGGGGCCGGGCTGCGCCCGGCGGACAGCCGAGGGCGGCTGTCCCTACAATGTGTTATTGGCAACTGGCCACTGGGTTTTCTATGGCGCATAAAAAAGGGCAAGGCACTTCACGAAATGGCCGCGATTCGAATTCGCAGCGGCTTGGATTCAAGGCATTCGGCGGGCAGCTCGTGCCCGGCGGAACGATCATCGTGCGGCAGCGTGGCACGCGCGTGAAACCAGGGCTAAATGTCGGCCGCGGCAAAGACGACACGCTTTTTGCCAAGATCACGGGCCGCATCAAGTTCGAGAACAAGGGCTCGATGGGGCGGTTTGTGATGGTCGAGCCGGTCGAAGTGAAGTAGTTTTTTTGCTGGAAGGCTCGCGGGCGAGAGCGCCCGCGCCACACAGCCTCGCCTTCGGGACGAGGCTTTTTGATTTGAAAAGCGATTCTATTGCCATCCCGCACTCCGTTGTCATCCCGAGCAAAAGCGAGGGATCTCGGTATTTGCTCGGGGCGACAACTCTGATCGTGCGAGCAAGAACCCAGGTCCCTCGCTGCGCTCGGGATGACAGTGGTTCTATGCACAGCATCCGTTTCTTGAACCATGTTCATCGATGAAGCGAAAATTCGCGTAAAAGCTGGCGATGGCGGGAACGGCTGTATGGCCTTCCGGCGGGAGAAATTTGTGCCGCGCGGCGGGCCCTCGGGCGGTGATGGAGGCAACGGCGGCGACGTGGTCATGGAATCGAGCGAACGGCACAACACGCTGGTGCATTTTCGCTTCAATCCGGAATACAAGGCTGAACGCGGGCGTCATGGCGAAGGCTCGAACAAGACGGGGCGCGAAGGCGGCGACGTCATGTTGAAGGTTCCGGTCGGGACCATCGTGTACGACGATGAGACCGGAGAGAAGGTCTTCGACTTCTCCGGGCCCGATCAGCGCATCGTGATCGCGCGCGGAGGGCGCGGCGGTCGCGGGAATGCGCGCTTTGCCACGTCGGTGCATCAGGCGCCGCGGGAGCACGAAGCGGGGCGGCCCGGGGAGGAACGCAGCTATCGCCTGGAACTCAAGCTGCTCGCCGATGTCGGGCTGGTGGGATATCCGAACGTCGGCAAGTCCACGCTGATCTCGCGCATCTCAGCGGCGCGGCCGAAGATTGCCGACTATCCGTTCACCACGCTCGAACCGAACCTGGGAGTGGTGGCGATGGGCGACGCAAAGAACGAAGTTAGCTTCGTGGTCGCGGATATTCCCGGCTTGATCGAAGGCGCGCACACCGGCTCCGGGCTGGGGACGCAGTTTCTGCGGCACATCGAGCGCACGCGGCTGCTGGTGCATCTGGTGGATGTTTCCGACTCCAGCGGACGCGAAGACGTGGCCAAGGATGTTGAAGTGATTCTGGGGGAACTCGGCAGCTTCGGTGCACACCTCGAGGAGAAGCCGATGCTCATGGTCGCGTCGAAGATCGATGCGGTCAACAAGGACAAGCTGGCGGCGCTCAAGAAATATTGCAAGAAGAAAAAACTGAAACTCTACGAAATCTCTGCCGTGACCGGCAAGGGGATCGAGGAATTGAAATACGCGATGGCGGAAGAAGTGCAGGAATTGCGCGAGAAGGATTTACAGGCGGTCGAAGGAAAACCTTAGCCAACAAAGGACGCAAAGGAACCTGCAGCGATCGCCAGGGAAACCAAAGGCGGCCCGATTGGGCCGCCTTTTTCACGGACATGAAAGATAAAAACCTACCCACGGAACCAGTTTATAAAAGCTATGCCCTGGGAAGCGGGCCGTGCTGGAAGTGATACTGCAGGATGCGTGCGGCCAGCGCGGAGTTGAGCGTAGTGCCTTGGGGCTCAACCGTACGCACGACTTCTCCCCGGCAAACCACTTCCGTCGAGGACAGGCCGGCGATCTCGGCTGGGAGCACGAGGTTGATTTCCAGTTGCGAGCTGGGCTGCAGGATTTCGTCGCCCTGGAACAACATTCCGGAGCGGCTGATGTTTTCGGTTTTGCCTTCGTGCCACTTGTTTTCGCCGAGCCGGCGATAACGCAAAGGCAAGTGCAGGTGGAATCGTTGCGCGCGCGAGGGCGGGTTTTCCCGCGACATCACGGCACGGCTGGGTTCGGCGAACTGTGCGGACATAGCGACCTCCGGGGGAGTTGGGCTTGCATCGAGCACTTCGCGCACTTTGCTTCTCAGGTCGCGAAGGTTGAAGGGCTTCTGGAGCAGGCGCACGCCCGCGTCCAGCATGCCGTTGTGTCCAACCACGTTTTCGGTGTAACCGGACATGTACAAAATCTTTATGTTGGGACGAATCTCGGAAATCCTCTGCGCCAGTTCGCGTCCATTCATGCCGGGCATGATGACGTCGGTGAGCAGCAGGTGGATCATTCCCTCGTGGGCCACGGCGATCTGCATGGCGACGGCGCCGTCGGCGGCTTCGATCACTTTGTAACCCTGCTTCTCCAGGAACTGGCGGGCAAGGTAGCGCAGGTTGGCCTCGTCTTCGACCACAAGAATGGTTTCCGTGCCGGGCTCGGCCTTGGAAATCTCGACCGGCTCGACCACCTGCGCGGCGGGCTCGCCTGCGGCCACAACGCGCGGCAGGTAGATCTTGAACGTGGTTCCCTTATCCAGTTCGCTATAAACCCAGATATACCCCCCGCTCTGCTTGATGATGCCGTAAACCGTCGACAGGCCGAGGCCGGTGCCTTTGGTTCCCTTGGTGGTGAAGAAGGGCTCGAAGATGTGCGACTGGGTTTCGGCGTCCATGCCGGCGCCGGTGTCGCTGATGGCGATCATCACGTACTCTCCCGGGCGCAGCGGAGCGTGGATGCGGACGTAGTCTTCGTCGAGGGTCACGTTGGAGGTTTCGATCGTCAGCTTTCCTCCGGAGGGCATCGCGTCCCGGGCGTTCACTGCGAGGTTCATAATGACCTGGTCAATTTGACCGGCATCCGCCCGTACCGCCCAGAGATTCTGTCCCGGAACCATCACCAGGTCGATGTCTTCGCCGATCATGCGGGTCAGCATCTTCAGGTTCTCGCCAGCCACATCATTGAGATTGACGATGCGGGGTGCGAGCATCTGCTTGCGGCTGAAAGCCAGCAACTGGCGGGTCAATGATGAAGCGCGCTCGGCGGCGCTGGCGATCTCCTGGGCCGGGCCGCGCAGTTGCGGTTCGGCGCCCAAACGCTCGAGCAGAAATTCCGAGTAACCGGAGATCACCATCAGCAGGTTGTTGAAGTCATGCGCAATGCCGCCGGCGAGGCGACCCACGGCTTCCATCTTCTGCGACTGTCGAAGTTGCTGTTCGAGAACGCGGCGTTCCGTGACGTCTTCGGTAAAAAGCTCGAACACCACTCCGCTTTCACGCCCGTTGGTCACCGAGCGTCCGGAGACGCGAACCGCCGTGGTCGAACCATTCTTCCGCTTCCACTCCGCACCCAGGCCCTTGAACGGAGTGGCCGAACGGAAGAAGTCGGCCAGGTCGAACCAGCGGTCGGTGTCGGCGTAGAGAGAGTAGATATGCTGGCCGATCAGTTCGTTGGCGGATGAATAGCCCAGCGTTTCGACGAGCGCTGGATTGACGTCGAGAATCTTGCCGGTGGAATCACAGCGGCAGATGCCGTAGGGAGCATTCGTCACCAGCGACCGGAAATTCAGTTCAGAGCGCCGCAGATTTTCCTGTGCCGCGCGCAGGGCGCCGTTGAGCCAGCAGATCAGCATGGCGATGAAAAAGAACAGTGAGAGGCGGACAATGGCGATACGCAATTGTGCCGGGCTGTGCTCGCCCGCCAGCGAAAAATAGGCGCTCACAGTAAGGGCGAAGGCAGTGGCGACCAGCCCAGGCTTCCAGCCGCCATACCAGGCGCTCATCATGACCGCGACGCCGAATATGGCCAGGCGGCTTTCCGACACGTCGGCCAGCATGACCGTGGGAATCAGGGCCAGCGCGGTGCTCAGCACCGCCACCCCATAGCGCAGAATGGGGGCGCGAGCGGGTGCGATGCGAAGTAGGGGGAGGGTTCCTCGCATGTGACGATCCTAGTTCCGAAACGGGAAACGTGATAGTTACAGGAGTTCATTTTGCGTCGGAGAAGGGGTCGTACCGGTAATCAGGTTGGTTCCTCTTTTCCAGGTGGCTCCTCGGCCTTCGGGACAGTGTCCCTTGGGACAATGACAAGCAGTTCGGGCTTGCATCCGGGACCGCGAATCTGGACACTAGGCGGGCAAGGACGTCTCATGAATATCGGACTCTTTGGCGGGACTTTCGACCCGGTCCATCGCGGACATCTGGCGCTGGCGCGAGCGGCGCTCGAGCACTACAAACTGCATCGTGTTTACTTCGTCCCGGCGAATATTCCGCCGCACAAACAGAAGCATCCGCTCACGCCCTTTCTCCACCGGTTTGCCATGCTGACTCTGGCCACGGCGCAGGAAAAAGCGTTCCTGCCCTCGCTGCTGGAGGCTCCGGATAACCGCGATTCCAGCGCTTACAAGAACCGGCAGGCCGGGCCGAACTACACAATCGATACCCTCCGACGGCTGAAGGAATCGCTGAAGGCCAGCGACAAGCTGTTTCTGCTGATCGGAATGGACGCCTTCGCCGACATCGCCACGTGGCATGAGGCCGAAGCGCTGTTTCGCGAGTGCGAATTCATTGTCGCCAGCCGGCCGGGATATTCGCTGGCCGACGTGGCGAACGCTCTGCCCGAAAGCCTGCGCCCGCGTCCGGAGGTGACCAGGCCATTTCACAAACAAGCGGCGACTGGCGATCTGATGCTCAAAGGGGCCAGCATTCATCTCATGGGAAATTTGAATCAGCCGGCAGCGGCCACCGCGATCCGTTCCGCAGCGGCCGGGGGCAAGGCCCTGGGCCGCTTTGTCGATCCCGCAGTCGCGGAGTACATCCGGAAGATGGGGCTGTACAAATAGTCGTTGGTCGATGGCTGTTGGTCGTCGGTCGTCAGTCTTTAGTCGTCAGTCCCAGGCCCAATTGGATTTCCTTCCGCTCGCCGCTCGCGACCTGAGGCCTCGGTTACAATGAAAAGCTGAGCCAGCGACTACGGACCAACGCACCAACGAACCACCCTGGCACTTACGAACCAACATTCAGGAGGCGAACCGAGCATGTCTCAAAACCACTATGTCACCAAGACCAAACGGCGGGCGAAGAGCGGCAAGCGCAAGGATCCGTCCGCCGCCACTATGGCAAAGTTGCGCCAACGCGCCGCGGCGGAAGCGAAACGATCGGGCAAGTGATCGCAGGTACTGGCGAGGGAAGAGGCCAGCCGAACCTCAGTTACAATGAACCGAGCCGATACCACCGATGGGGAACCGACCGACTAATCCTGAATGAAGAAGAAGAGCGAACTCAAGAAGCAAGTTTCCGCCGCGATCCAAGCCTGCCTGGAAAAGAAGGCCGAAGAACTCAGCATCCTGGAGATGGAAAAAGGGTCGGGAGCATTCACCGACTATTTTGTCCTGTGCAGCGGGACCAATCCGCGGCAAGTTCAGGCCATCGCCGATGAGGTGGAACTGCGCCTGAAAGCGGCGGGCCTGCGCCCCACGCATGTCGAAGGCTACAGACAGGCTGAGTGGGTGCTGGTCGACTATATCGACTTCGTGGTGCACGTGTTTTCCGAGAAAGCACGGAGATTCTACGATTTGGAGCGGCTGTGGAAGTCGGCGAAGCCCCTGGATCCGGCCGATTTGAAAGCGACGACGAGAAAGAGAAAAAGGGGCGCGCCGGCTTTATCTGCAAGAAAGAAGAAGAGAAAGACGGCTTAGCATTCATCCCCTGAATTGAACCCTGCTTTAAACAGAATTGCGACTCTGGCTCTCTCGTGAAAATCAGGATTCTGTGCATCGGCAAAACCAAGGAGCCTGCGATTCAGGCCCTCACCGAGGAGTATCTCAAGCGGATTTCACGCTTCGCCCAGGTGGAGGGTCGTGCTCTGCGCGACGAGGCGGCGCTACTGGCAATCTGCGGCCGGGCGGATCGAGCAGGGAAAGGCGCTAAGTCCACGCTGGTCTTGCTGGACTCGCGGGGCAAAGAGTTCACTTCCGAGCAGTTCGCCCGATTTTTGGGGGAGTATCAGGACCGAAATCCGTTGCCTTTGGTTTTTGCAATAGGTGGGGCCGATGGATTCGGAGCCGAGGCCAGGGCTGCGGCCCAGCAAGTGATTTCCCTGGGAAAGATGACTCTGGCGCACGAGTTGGCGCGCGTTGTGCTCCTGGAACAGGTCTACCGGGCGTTCACGATTCTGAAGGGGCACCCCTATCACTCGGGGCATCAAAGGCATGGTTGATTTTTGATTGATGATTGAAAGCCCACCCCGCAGTCAGCTTGGGTTCTCATACAACAGTCAATCATTCCACAATCAACAATGCTCTACTGCGTGACCGTAGCCTGATAGCTCACGGCTTGCCAGTGACCGCCGCGCCGCACCCAGACCCGGGTATAGCGGTAGGGTCCGCTGAAGTCCTCGCCCAGTTGGTGGCCTTTCACGTCAGCCCGAGCGGTCACGACGGCGGTGTCGCCGTAAATGCGAACCACCATGTCGGTTACATCAAGGGACTCGTAGCGCAACTGGCCGCTCTTGCGCGCGGACAACGTGTCCTGCTTGGTGGTGACCTGGCCTAGAGGGGTGATCGCCACATAGTCGTCGGCCAGGGTTCTTTGGGAGAAATCAGCGTCCCGGCGGAGGCTTGCTTCGCGGGCTTGGCGCTCCATGTCCACAATTTCCCGAATGGTGGCCTGCTCCACGGAATCGATGGGAGGTCTGGGATGAACCGCCACATGCTGGGCTGAGAAGGCAGGAAGGGCCCCGCACGTTAGCAACAATAACGCTGCGCACTTGTTGAACACCGAGACCTCCGCGTTTTGCGAGGGGACAGAGATCCGCCTGACCGAGTTACGCACTCTTGGATGCAGGAGTTCCGTGGAAAAGTTCCCCACGGCCAATATTTCCCCAAGTCGATTCGTAACAGCATGCCATAACCTGCTGAAAAACACGCTGTAAATCGTGTGACCGGTAAATGGCGTGCTCTGTTTGAGTTTTTGCGTATGGGAACTTCTCTGCTCGCGCATTGATCTCGTCTGTCTCAATTTGAGTCGTAGAGCGCATTTGCGGACTCGTTCCGCCAGCTTCTAGTAGAATCAAACCTCCGATTGGCATGGCTGACGTCCGTCGTGGTCTGATCATCGTGAATACCGGGCCGGGGAAAGGCAAGACCACGGCGGCTATGGGGACCGCGCTTCGCGCCGTCGGTCAGGGAATGCGGGTGCTGATGCTGCAGTTCCTGAAGGGCTCCTGGCACTACGGCGAGCTCGACGCCGTGCAGGCTTTCGGCGACAGGTTCGTGATGAAGCAGATGGGCCGGGGCTTCGTCAAGGTCGGAAGCGAGAAGCCGGACCCGGAAGATGTGCGCCTGGTCGAAGAGGCCTGGGCGGAGGCGGACAAGGCAATTCAGTCCGGCGAGTGGGGCTTAGTGGTGCTGGACGAGATCAACTATGCCATCAGTTACGGCATGCTCGATCCGGCCAAGGTCGTCGAGAGCCTGAAGAAGCGGCCGGAGATGGTGCACGTCATCTTGACCGGCCGCAACGCCCACCCCACAATCGTCGAAGTTGCCGACACGGTCACCGAGATGCGCCAGGTCAAGCACGCCTACGAGAAGGGCGTCATGGCGCAGAGGGGAATTGAATACTGAAGATTGAGTAATTGTGAAATTGAGTAATGGAGTAATTTAAGGCCGGTGTGGGGCGGTGTTCAATTTCCCAATTACTCAATTACCCAATGACCCAATTTCTCAATTCTTATGGCTTGGTTTAAGCGCGAATCCGGCGAACTGGAACCTTCGGGCGAAAAGCGAGTCCGCACCGAAGGCTTGTGGGTGAAGTGTGAGAGCTGCCGGCAGATCATCTGGAAGAAGGATCTGGAAGAGAACCTGAACGTCTGCCCGAAGTGCGACAAGCACTTCCGCATCGATGCCCGCACCCGGCTGGCGCAGTTGCTGGATGAAGGCCAGTACCAGATCTTCGACGGCAACCTGATTTCAACCGACCCACTCAAGTTTGTGGATTTAAAGCCCTATTCATTCCGACTGAAGCAGGCGCAGGAAGAGACCGGGCTGAACGACGCTGTCATCAATGTCCAAGGCAAGATCGAGGGGCGTCCGGTAGTGGCCAGCGTGATGGAGTATGCCTTCATCGGCGGCAGCATGGGTGCGGTGGTGGGCGAGACCATTACGCGGGCGGTCGAGCGTGCGGCCGAATCGCGTGCACCGCTGATTATTGTCTCGGCGTCGGGGGGAGCGAGGATGATGGAGGGCGTGATCAGCCTGATGCAGCTGGCCAAGATTTCGGCGGCGCTGGCACGCCTGGACCAGGCTCGAGTCCCCTACATCTCGCTGCTGACCGATCCGACCACCGGTGGTGTGACGGCATCTTTCGCCATGCTGGGAGACTTGAACATCGCCGAACCCGGTGCGCTGATTGGATTCGCGGGGCCGCGGGTGATCGAGCAGACGATCCGCCAGAAGCTGCCGCCCGGCTTCCAGCGCAGCGAATTCCTGCTGGAGCACGGCATGCTGGATGCGGTTGTGCCTCGCAAGCAGCTCCGGCCTTATATTGCCCGGGCGCTGGATTTCATGGCGGCGTGAAGTGGCTGTCAGCTATCAGCTCTCAGCTTTCAGCGAAAGGCAACTCTGAGCCTGCCCTCGGGATCATTCCCCTGCTGCGCTGGCCCTCGACTTTTTCGCCCCGCTCCAAGACTGGTAATCTGAAGATACGAGCTGATAGCTGATAGCTGATGGCTGAGAGCTTTTCCACATACAACACCGCAGTGGCGAGCATGTTTGCGCTGGGACACGAGCTGGCGCACACGCCGTCGCACAAGTTTGATCTGGCGCATATGCGGGTGCTGCTGGGGGCGATGAATCATCCCGAGCGGACGTTTCCCAGCGTGCTGATTGCGGGCACCAACGGCAAGGGCTCGACTGCCGCGACGCTGGCGTCGATTCTGCAAGCTTCCGGCACGAGAACGGGGCTCTATACATCCCCACATCTGATACGAATCAACGAGCGCATTCGGGTCAACGGAGCCGAAATCAGCGACGAGCTTTTTGCCCGTCTGTATGGAGAAGTCGATCGCGTGGCGGAGCGACTGGTCGAGAAAGGGGACCTGCCTTGGCATCCCAGCTTCTTCGAGATGATGACGGCGATTGCCTTTACGCACTTTGCGCAGGAACGGATTGAGATGGCCGTGCTCGAGGTCGGCATGGGCGGGTGGCTCGATGCGACCAACGTGGTTGAGCCACGGGTCAGCGTCATCACTGACATCTCCCTCGACCACCAGAAGTTTCTGGGCAATACCGTATCTGAGATCGCGCGGGAGAAGGCGGGCATCATCCGGCCGGGCGGAGTGGTGGTGACCCTGCCGCAGCAGCCGGAAGCCAACGACGTCATCGGCAACACGATTCTCGAACTGGAGGCTCGGGCCGTGAATGCCGTGCCGTATGTGCCGCCGGTTTCGCCTGCGAGTTCCCAGTATCTGGTGCGCAGTACGCAGTACCTGGTACCCAGCACCCAGAAAATCGCGTCTATTGCCGATCACGAAGAAGGCGATAGCGCGCGGCCTTGCTATCGCTATCCTCTGTCGGTAATGGGAACGCAGATTGTGGTTGAGACTCCTCTGGTGGGGCGGCATCAGCTGCGGAACGTGGCCCTGGCCATCGCCGCGGCAGATGAGTTGAACCGGCAGGGATTTTCTGCGATTACGGCGGAATCCATCGAACGCGGCATCCGCGAAACCCGCTGGCAGGGGCGGTTTCAGGTGCTGACTGCGAGCTCGGAATGGCCCGAGATCGTGCTCGATGTCGCGCATAATCCTGCGGGAGTGTGGGCGTTGCGCTCGGCCCTTTCGGAGGGCTATGGTGACCGTCCGCTGATTTTCGTTTTTGCAGCGCTCGCCGACAAGGCAATCTCGGAGATGACCGAGATCCTGTTTCCCATGGCTGAGCGCGTGATTGCCACGCGAGTGGAAAATCCGCGGTCAGCGTCGCCCGAGCAGGTTCGCGAGGCCGGGAGCCGGACGGGAACGGAGATTGAACTGGCGCCGGATGTCGCTACCGCTTTGCAGCGCGCCCGCGCCGCAGCGGCGGGGCCGGAGAGCGTTATCGCGGTGACAGGGTCGATTTATCTGGTCGGGGAAGCGATGCGCCTTCTCGGGGTCAGCGCTTGAGGCATCAAACAACTCTCATTTCCCCTAGAATGGAAGTGTGCCAGACGTGAATTCTTCGGTGGATCAGGTAGAAGGCGGACGTGCAGATGTCGCGCAGGTCAACAGCGGCGGGGCCGAAAACGGCTCGCCGCAGGCGGTGACGATCCGATCTCCCCGGCAAAGTCCCCACGCCATTCCGGGGCGGGCCTACGGCTGGCTGAGCCGTCTGCGGTCGTATTTCATTTTCGATCCGCTGATCTGGCTGTATACCCTGGTGATGGGCGTGGTGGCTCTGCCCGGCGGAATGTTCGATCGCAGCGGGCGGCGGCTGCACTGGTTTTCCTACGCCTGGTCGTGGCTGATCATGAAGACGATCTTCTCGCCAGTGAAAGTCACAGGCCTGGAGAAGATTGATACGTCGAAGCCCCACGTTTACGCCGTAAATCACGCCTCGGCGTTCGATATTCCGGTGCTCTACGTCAATCTCCCGTTTCAATTCCGCATCGTTTTCAAGAAGGAGTTGCTTTCTTATCCGGTTGTCGGCTGGCAACTGAGGCGCTCGGGGCAGGTGTGCATCGACCAGCAGAAACCGACCCGTTCCATCGCAGCTATCCGTTCGGCAGTGAAGAGTCTGATGGCTGGGCTGCCGCTGGTGATTTTTCCCGAAGGCGGCCGCACGCCTGACGGCGAGATCAAGCCCTTTCTGCCGGGCGCCTTCTTTCTGGCGATTAAGGCGCAAGTGGATATTGTTCCGGTAGCGCTGGTGGGCACCTACGAACTGTTGCCCATGGACACCTATCACATCAAATGCCGCCCGCTGGAGATGCGGGTGGGCGAGCCGATCTCGACGGCGGGGCTGACGATGCGGGATCTGGAGGCGCTGTCCGCCAAGGTGCAGGCCGCCCTGGAAGAGCTCTACTACCGGCGTTGAGAACAGCGACCACTCGCCGGCCGGCACCGAGTTCAACGTAGCCTGAAGTTCACCTGTACCTGCGTCTCAACCTCAACCGGTTCTCCATTGAACAGGTAGGGACGATAGCGCCACTGTTGTACGGCTCCGATCGCTGCCTGAACGAGTTCCTTCGGTCCCGAGATTAGCTTCAGATCGGCAATCCGGCCCTCTTTGTTGATCACCGCCTGCAGCACCACAACGCCCTGAATGCGATCGCGCCGCGCCTCAGAGGGATAGACCGGCGCTATCTGATGAACTAGGAATCCTGTGCTGACTCCGGCGCCAACCCGCACTCTCTTGGGCGGTGGTGCCGTCGGGTCGGACGGCGTCGGTGTCTGAGAAGGTTGTTTTGGGAAGCCCGTAGTTGTGCTTTGGTCGGCGGAGACGCCCTTTTCCATGATTTTCTCGCTGAAAGCGAAGTCGAAGGGCACCTTCGTAGAAACCTTGATTGGTTTCCCGTTCTTGATGAAGGGCTTGAACTTCCACTTCTTTGCGGCGCGCAAGGCGGAATCCGCAAGGATAGGATCGCCGCTGACTATCTCGGCGCTTTCGACATCTCCGGTCTCGGAAATCAAGATCTTGACCCAAACCTGGCCCTGGAGTTGCTTCTCGGCCGCCTCCACAGGGTAGTCGGCCCTCTGAATCTTGATCGGTTCGAGCTTCGTAGAGTCGGGGACGCTTGCCGGAGCGGTCTCGGTCGAAGGCTTTCTGTCAGAGTCGTCCGCGGGTTTTGCAGGCTGCCCAGCCTGTTGCACTCGGCTATCGTGGGCGAGTGGGGCGGCTGCCAACTCTCCGCAGAGTGCCAGGCCACCGACCAGCGTGAGGAGCACGTGCTTCCACCGCAACTGCATACTGGAGAAGGGATTCTACATCAAACTTCCCTTTGTGAGGGTTCGCCAAAAAGTCTGCCCCGGCGTAACCTTGTTGCGGTCTGAACCGTTACTCGTAGTGTACGGCCAAAGCGCGGAGAACTCGTTGAAGGTTCGAAAGTGAAGGCTCTGAAGAAAGAAGCGGACGAGCGGCTTCTGATCGAGGCTGCGCAGAAAGATCCTGCCCGCTTTGCCGACCTTTACGAGCTGAACTTCGAGCGCGTGTACGCCTTTGTGGTCAAGCGCGTGCGCGATCGGGCCGAGACCGAGGACCTGACGGCGGAAGTCTTTCATCAGGCGCTGGCCAACCTGAAACGCTTTGAGTGGCGCGGCATTCCGTTTGCGGCGTGGCTGTTCCGGATTGCGGCCAACCTGATCTCGGACCGCTGGCAGCGCTCGGGGCGGGAGGTGGCCGATGATTCGCTGATTGAATCAGGAAAACTCGATTCGGCGCAGGCGAATCCCCCCGAGATCGAAGACGTCGAGCGGCGGGCCACACTTTATCGTCTGGTCGATACCCTGCCCGATGAGCAGCGGCGCGTGGTTATGCTCCGCTTCGTCGAGCAAAAAAGTATCAAGGAAGTGGCTCGGGAAGTGCGCAAGACCGAGGGAGCCGTGAAGCAGCTACAGTTTCGTGCGCTCACCAATTTGCGGGCGCATCTGGAGGGTGCCGATGCCTAAGCGCTCTCTACCACGCGGGAATGGCGATCAGAAGAAGGCCGAACAGCTGAATCAGGCTGTGGAAGCCATGTTTGGCGGGAACGACGGCACGGCTCCCAAGGTCGCGGCCGAAATCGAGCCTTTGGTGCGCATCGCGGCGGACTTGCGCAATCTGCCGCGCGCGAGCTTCAAGGCACGATTGAAATCAGAATTTGAAGGGAGAAATCGTATGTCCGCAGTTGCCGAACCCGTTTCCCATCCAACCGCCGCCGTCCGCGTCAACGCCTCGCCCAGAATCGCCTTCCGCGATACGGCCAAAGCGATTGAGTTCTACAAGAAAGCTCTGGGCGCAAAAGAAACCTTCCGCTTCGAAATCGAAGGAAAGATCCCCCACGCCGAGATGACCATCGGTGAATCCACCATCGATCTCTGCGACGAGTGGCCCGAGGGGGGTCGCTTCAGCGCAGAAACCTGGGGCCACTCGCCGATCTCGCTGAGCCTCGAAGTCGACGATGTGGACTCCTTCGCGGCGCGGGCCGAGGCGGCCGGCATGAAGATGGTCGGTCCTCCGACCGACCAGTTCTATGGAAGCCGCGATGCCACCCTGGTCGATCCCTTCGGATACACCTGGGGGATCTACACGGTGAAAGAAGAAATGCCGGTCGCGGAGATGCACCGGCGCATGAAGGGATTGCAAAAGGGTCCCGAAGGCGGGGAGATGCCGGAAGGCAAGCGGAAACGGGTTGATCCCGTCCCGCGCGGCTTCCACATGGTCACGCCTTATCTAGTCGCCAAGGACGGTCCTGCGTTGCTCGAATTTGCCAAGCAGGCATTCGGCGCGGAAGAGACGTTCCGGACAGTCGGATCGGCCGGCGGATTGCACGGCGAAGTGCGCATCGGAGATTCCATGCTCATGATGGGCGGCGGCATTCCGGGCAAGGAATTTCGCTCCGAACCCAACACCCACGCGCTTCACATCTACGTCAAAGACGCAGATGCGGTCTGCCAGAAGGCGGTGGCCGCGGGTGCGACGTTGGTCGACCCGGTTCGCGATCAGGAATACGGCGAGCGCTCAGCCGCGGTGAAAGATCCGGCGGGCAACTACTGGTATATCGCGACAGCCAAGGGCGAGAGCTACATCCCCAAGGGCCTGAACAACGTGAATCCATATCTGCATCCGCGGCGGGCAGAGCCGCTGATCGGCTTCCTGAAGCGGGCGTTCGGGGCGGAGGAACTGGGCAAATATGCGTCTCCGGATGGTGTCGTGCACCATGCCGAGATTCGCGTCGGTGACTCGGTCGTGGAGATGGGCGAGTCTCACGGCAAGTATGAGCCGATGCCAGCGATGTTCTACCTGTACGTGCCGAACGTGGATGATGTCTATCGTCGAGCGGTGGCGGCGGGCGCGGCGTCGTTCCAGGAGCCCAAGGATCAACCTTACGGCGACCGCACCGCGGGCGTGAAGGACAACTTCGGCAACACCTGGTACATCGCAACCCACATCAAGGACGTGTAGCCCCGGACGCATTCGTCCGGGGTCGGGGCGGGCGGACGAATGCGTCCGCCCCTACAAGGTCAGCGCAACTTCAGGCGCATTTCGTTGCTCAATTCAAACCCCAGCGATTCGTACAGATGACGTCCGTCGTCGCTAGCGTGAAGCGTGACGCCGGCGAATCCTTCGCGCCGGCACCAGGTGATCATCACCTCCATGAGTTGGCGGGCGACGCCCCGGCGGCGGTGCTCGGGATAAACATAGACGTTCAGAATCGTGGCACGGCGACATTCCAGGTCGTACGGATGTGCCAGCCAGGGCGAGATGATCAGCGCGCCTCCGCCGACCACGCCTCTCTCAGCACAGGCTAGCCAGGCGCGAAATGAGCCGTCAGCCATGGCTTTTGCCAGGTAGCCAGCCGACCGGGAAGCCATCGCGTCGAGCGGCTGAGGCTCGGTGTGGCCCATGTCGATGTACATCGCGCGGCGCTGGCGCAGGATTTCGGGAATGTCGCTGGGAGCGGCCTCGCGGATCAGGAGTTCGAGACGGGTGGTCGCAGGGGAACCGGACATGCAGCGAGTCTAGCAGGGGTAGCCGTTGGCGGCTTCCTGAGCCAGCCGGTCACGCCTCCGGCAACACTCTGGCTAAAAGCTGGTACCAACCGCGGTCGGACGGAATGGAATCTGGAACGTGGCTTCGACGTCGACTGGAGCGCCGTTTTTCGTGGCGGGATCGAACTTCCACTGCGCGACGGCATCGGCGGCGAAGCGGTCGAGGCGCGGATCGACGCCGCGCAGCACGCGCACGCCGCTCACGCTGCCGTCGGCGTGGATGATGGCGTAGAGGATCACCGTGCCGGAGACGTTTTCGCGCATCAACTGCAAAGGATAGCCGGGATCGACCTTGCGCGTAACCGCCGGCGGGCTGATCTCTCCCTCCGGCGTGTTGGAGGCCATGTACTCAGCGCCACGCTTTTCAGTGTCGGGCTTGAGCTCGGAGAAACGGATAACCCAGCTGCCGCCTCCTGAATTCAGGTTGGGCATGCTGAGGTTGAGCGAGTAGAACCTGCTGGTACCGAAGATGGCGCGTTCGGGAGCGGACAACATGGCGGCGTTTCCCGGTTGCAGGTGAATCGCGGGAGCGGTACTCACATGAGGACGCACTTTGGGCGCAGGATCAGGGTCGGCGCTCGCGACCGTGCGGGGAGGGGGATCGCCTGCGACGGACGAAGTCGCTGCGGGAGCGGGTGCGCTTCCGACGTAGAGTCCGGCGGGTAGATCACCTTTGCGGTTCGATCCAGTTCCTTTGCCGGCGCCGATGCCACCTGCTATGCCTCCGGAGGATGATCCTGGTGCTCCCGAGGCTCCGGGATGTCCCCCGGGAGTGGCGGCGAAGGCGCCGCGACGGTTGCCGGCAGGCACGTCCGGCGGAGCTTCTACCGCCGGGCGGAGGCTCAGCGCAATCGCGCGGCCGGGGAAGCCAGACGATCCCGAGGCGGCGATCGCGGGAGGCGGTGGAACGATCTGGGACCCGGGGCCATAGACTGCAGCCGCGCTGCCGGTGGCAAGCGCGCGCTGTTCAGTGACCGCCAGTTCAGGCGCGGGTGCGATGACGGCGCTGTGTCCGATGTTGAGCTCACCCACATTCTGATTCCTCAGTGTGCTCGTCTCGACGCTGGGTGGAGGCGCCACGACAGACGACTGCAGGTCCGGCTGATCACGGCGATGAGTAAGATGGGCAGCGTCAGGCGGAGGGGTCACGACCGCATTTTCGATCCGGGGCGGCGCGATGCGGGTGATCTCGGCAGCGGGAATCACGGGAGCCGCGGGGATCGCGAGCTGCGGCTTTACCGGCTTGCCCGACCACGCCACGATGTTGGGCAGAGGGACGTCGTGCTTGATCTTGAGTTTGGGTGGGGTGACGATGGTTTGTGATCGATTGTCAGCTTCGGGCGGGACCGAGATGATGGGCTGGCGCGAAAATCCGCGGTCGGGCGCTTGAGGCGGAGGATCGTCTGCGGTCCGTGTGTCAAGCGGTGGCAAGTATTCCGAAGCCTCGTAGTAAATGACATGGGAGTGATCGAAGGTCGGAGCGGGCGCGGGCACCACGCGCGGCTGGAACGCGAAGAAACGCGTGAACCCCACCAGCAGGGCGAAGGCGGTGAAGTGCCACACCACCGATTGGAAGAAGCCATGCCAGGGAAGCGGGCGCTTGACGAATACGTCGTGCCAGAACGGCGCAGGGGCGGAACGTATGTCGATCTGAGGAAGACGGCGCGGGAACAATGTATCGCGCAGATTGCCGAAGAACACTCGCGGCCACGAGGGCAATTCGACCAGGAGCCGCAAAACGGGCTCGGAGTAGAGTGCCGGGTCGGGGAGCGCGGCCATCGCTCTATGGTAGATGCAGAATGGGCGCCTGCGGTAGCAGGAAGGACAAAAACAGCAGGGCGAATCCCAGCTTGGGCGCAAGCGGGGTCCAGGGCAGCGCCATTTAGCACTAAGGCGGACGCAGGTGGTAGTACGATGGGACGCGAGGAGAGCCATCATGAGGCGATGCCATTGCATCTTCAAAATAGGGTTAACTGCCGCGCTGGGCATGGCCCTGCTGACAGCCCCGGCTACGTCGCAGGACGCCAAGTCTGAAGGAAAGAGCGCGGGAGAACAGTCCGCATCGGGAAAAGATACGAACGACGGGCATGCATATTCCGGGATGTATACGTTCCTGAAAGAGGGCGAGTTCGTGCAGGTCACGGTGGAGGATGAAGGGCACGTCACGGGGTTCATCTCGCGCTATGGAGACGGCGAGAGCGACAAAGGGGCGTTTCTCGACCAGTTTTTCAAGACGGGCAAGCTCGAGGAAAACAAGTTGGCATTTACGACGGAGACGGTGCACGGCGTGTGGTTCGAGTTCACGGGCACGGTCGAGCGCGGCGAGGGAAAGAATCCGGGAGATGAGGCTTATTACGTTCTCAAGGGCACGCTGATCGAGAACTTGAGCGACGTGAACAAGAAAGTGACGTCGCACGTGAGAGAGGTCGAGTTCAAGATGTTTCCCCAGGACGCGGGACCGACGGCGGAACCGCGGAAGTGAGTGACGAGGTGCGAATACTCAGTACTCAGTACCCAGTACCCAGTACCTAGTACTCAGTACTCAGTACTCAGTACTCAGTACTCAGTACTCAGTACTCAGTACTCAGTACTCAGTACTCAGTACCCAGCCTAGTCGCGAGTTCCTTGTCAAGTAGCGAACTCGAAAACGCTCCACTCTCCAACAAGTTCTGAAGGAAATTTCCACACAGGGGCGGACCGCCGAGAAGTGAATTTGCTCGCAACTAGGTACTGGGTACTAGGTACCGGGTACTGGGCTTACTGCCCCGCGCGGACGGCGGAGAGGTTCAGGCGGCTGGGAGCTTTCTTGGCAGCGCCCTCGTGTCCGTAGACCAGGTCGGGACCACTGTCAGTATTCGAGGAAGCTTCGGCCAGTGCCGCGGCCAGACCGCGGTAGGCGCGGCTGATCTCGGGGCCTTCCTGCAGAACCACCGGCGCGCCATGGTCGATCGAGGGCGAGACGGTTTGGAACGCGTTCGGGACTTTCCACAGGACTTTGCAGCTCGTAACCTGCTCGACATCCTCGTCGGTGAAGCCAGGAATCTTCTTGTAGCGATTCAGGACGATGCGCAGGCGGTTGCGGCCGGTGCCTTCCTCGAGGAAGGCGTGAATGCGGCCCGCGCTCCACAGCGAGACCACGTCGGTCTGAGCGACGACAAGCACGGCGTTGGACAGATCGGAAAGCAGGCGCGTGGTGGGATCGAGGCGGCTGGAGGCGTCGACCACGACGAAGCGGTAGTGATTGACGAGCAAATCGAACAGACGAGCCAGTTCACCAGGCGTGGGCTCGGTGGGATACGGCTGCTGCGGCCCGGCCAGCAGATGCAGGCCTTCCTTGGTCGGGGTCATCAGACCGTCGAGCAGGGAAACGTCGAGCCGGTGCAGATTCTGCAAGGCGTCAAGCACGCCGAACTGCGGGCGCAGATTGAGGTGAAGAGCGCTATGGCCGATGGGCGCGAAGTCCACCAGAACGACATCGCCATGCGACTGCTGCAGGGCGACGGCGGTATTCACCGCGGCCGTGGTGCACCCGGCCCCGCCTTTCGCGCTCAGGAAAGTGAAGATGCGGGCTTTGCCTCCGGCCCCGGGGGCGCGGGTGCGGGCGGAACTGAGGCGGGTGAGCGCTTCCAGGAGCGGGTCGGAACCGGCGGAATGATCGAGATATTCGCCTGCCCCGGCGCGCATGGTGGCGACAATGTTGGCGGGCTGCGTCATCTCGCCGTTGGCGAAAATTGCGATCTGCGCGGTGGTGGCGCGGATTAACTCAATCGCGTGAATGGCGCGCTGCGGTTCTCTGGTGGCGACATCGACGATGACGACTTCGGCGCGCGACTCCTGCAGCTGGCGAAGAATCGCGTCGGTGGGACCGACGGGAAATCCCACATGGCTGAACACCGCCTGTCCCAGGCGGGTCACTTCGAGACGGCTTTGCAGCGCGGATAAATGTTCGCGGTCCTCGGTCAGGAGGGCCACGGCGATCCCATGCATGGCGCGTTTCTCGCTGATTTCTCTCGGTGTCTGCATGTTAGAAAGAGAAGCCAATCTACGCCAAGTGACCTAAGTAATAGACTGCGACCACACAAACACGCGATCCGTAACGAGCACCGGACACGCCAGTGTCAGGATGGGCGGCTGGGACGAAGAAGCGCAGCGTACAAACTCTGAAGCAACTTGCTTTCTAGATTGCAAAATATTGTAAGGCACAAAAGCCGCGTTGGAAAGGCACTTCCGTGGGGGGAAGAGAAAAAAATATGCAGCAGAAGCGGTGCGGAACCGTATGGACGCGGAGTCTACACTTTCCGACTAGTCCACGACAGCGGGAACCGGAGCGTGAAGTACGGGCCGGTCTTCCTCGGGATGCGAGCGCAGGGCCGCAACCCGCTCGAAGCCGGGAGACGCCTGGGTGGCCTCCGTCAGATATTCGTAACCCTCGAGCCGCACCGCAACTCCGATTTTCGTTTCCGCACGAGCTTCGCGCGGTGATTCCTGAAACAGAGCTGCAACCGGACGAACGATGCGCAAAATGCGGCCCCGGCAGCGTACCGGCATGCTGTCGCCCAAGGTGATTTCCGAGGGCATCCGGAGCGTGAGCTCGATTTCAGATCCCTCGCGCAGGCACGCATCGGTAAAGAAGAAGACGCCGCACGAACTCAAATCCTGGGTGAAACCAACTCCTTCGACTAGCCCCTCAGATTGACGCAGGGAAACGGGCAGCAGGTAGGAAAACCGTTGTCCGACGCGGCGTTCAATGCGAACTGGAGGAGTGGTCATGCCAGTGTCACTGCCTTGCCGGTGCGCCGGATGATCGCGGAGCAGGCGTACACGCTACTGTAGCTCAGGCCTGGCGGCGTGAGAAGTTACAAGTTAGTTACAGCCAGGCGGAGGATTCCCAAATTGGCCCTTCGCTTGCCGTTGCATGACCTAAACAGGGATCACAGGCGATTCGGACAGCGCGCATCGTTGCGCTGTGGAAAACCCGCAGTGCCTCCGCGGTTTCGTGCCCGCATCGGCCAGGCAACGGCAGACGACCCTCTCCTCGCGATGGAAGATATACTGAGGCGTAAACCTCGCAGCATCATCCAAAGAAGAACTCGTGGCTGAGGCGAAAGATTCCATCCAACAAGCCGGCTCTTCGGTGGCCACCCCGGCTGCCGGTTTGCGCTGGCAGGCTGCGGGACGGGCGCTGCGGCATCGCAACTTCCAGCTTTTCTTCGGCGGACAACTGATTTCGCTGATCGGCACGTGGATGCAAACCGTGGCCCAGTCGTGGCTGGTCTACCGCATGACTGGATCGGGCTTGCTGTTGGGGGCAGTCGGATTCGCCAGCCAGATTCCGGTGTTCCTGGTTGCTCCCATCGGAGGCATCACAGCCGACCGCATGAATCGGCAGCGCGTGGTGATCGCGACGCAGACTGCGTCGATGATCCTGGCGTTCATCCTGGCGGCGCTCACGCTTACCAACAAAGTGACCGTGCGCGAGATTTTCGTGCTGGCGGCGCTACTCGGCGTGGTGAACGCATTCGATATCCCGGGACGGCAGTCGTTTCTGGTCGACATGGTGGGCAAGGAAGACCTGATGAACGCGATCGCGCTGAATTCGTCGATGTTCAATGGCGCGCGCGTGATCGGACCGGCTGTGGCCGGCGTTCTGGTCGCAAGGCTGGGCGAGGGCTGGTGCTTCTTTGCCAACGGCGTGAGCTATATCGCGGTGATCGCCGGGCTGATGATGATGAACGTGCACAGTCCGGCGCGGGCGATCGGGGCGTCGCCGTTCGAGCACATCAAGGAGGGATTTCGCTTCGTCAACGACACGGCGCCGATTCGGGCGCTGCTGCTGTTGCTGGGCGTGGTGAGCGCGACGGGTATGCCCTACGTCGTGCTGATGCCGATTTTCGCCGACAAGGTTCTGCACAAGGGCGGACAGGGGTTGGCTTCGCTGATCGGGTCGCATGATCTGGGCGCGGTGCGACTGGGGATTCTGATGGGCGCGGCCGGAGTTGGAGCGCTGCTGGGAGCGCTTACGCTGGCCGTGCGCTCCGGAGTCAAGGGATTGAGCAAGTGGGTTACGGTGTGCTGCGCTGGGTTTGGCGGGAGCCTGGTGCTGTTTTCCATGTCGAAGTCGTTCTGGCTGTCGGTACTGCTGCTGCTGCCGGTGGGATATTTCATCATGCTGCAGATGGCATCGTCGAACACGCTGATCCAGGTGATGGTGCCGGACGCGCTGCGCGGGCGGGTGATGGCCGTCTACTCGATGATGTTCATGGGCCTGGCGCCGCTGGGCGCGCTGATGGGCGGGGCGCTGTCGGACCGGCTGGGCGCGCCGCTGACGGTGGCACTCGGCGGGCTGGCGGCGGTGGCAGGGGCGGGCTGGTTCGCGATGCATCTGCCGAAGATTCGCGTCGAGGCGCGCAAGCTGATCCTGGCGCAGCAGATGGCCGGAGGCGAGCCGGCAGCGGGCGTGACGGCACCGGTGGGCGAGGATTAGGAGATTGATCCTTGGAATGCCGCATGCGCTGGCTTGGCACCAGGAAGACGAGCCTGACGCTGACATTTTGGCAAACGCTGCGGTTTATAATCCTGGCCACCTATGGCGCTCGCTGCGGGCACAAAGCTGGGGCCTTACGAGATCCAGTCGCAACTGGGCGCGGGCGGCATGGGTGAGGTATATGGGGCGCGCGATACCCGCCTGAACCGCACTGTAGCCGTCAAGATTTTGCCTGCACATCTTTCGAGCCGGGCCGACGCCCGCGAGCGCTTTGACCGCGAAGCACGAGCGATTTCTTCTCTGAATCATCCCAACATCTGTCACCTGTACGACGTGGGCTCGCAGGACGGGACCAGCTTCCTGGTCATGGAGTACCTCGAGGGAGAAACCCTTGCAGATCGCCTGCGCAAGGGGCCTCTCCCGCTCGATCAGGTGCTGCGATACGGACGCGAGATCTGCGACGGGCTGGAAACAGCGCATCGCAGCGGGGTCATTCATCGCGACCTCAAGCCGGGAAACATCATGCTCGCCAAGACCGGCGCCAAGCTGATGGACTTCGGCCTGGCAAAGCCGGTCACGCCGGCTAATCCTCCCAGCTCCGAGCTAACGAGCTCACTGATGAGGACTCAAAGCACTCCGGATCGTCCGCTCACGGCGGAAGGCACCATCATCGGTACGTTCCAGTACATGTCGCCGGAGCAGGTGGAAGGAAAAGAAGCGGACGCGCGCAGCGACATTTTTGCACTGGGTGCGGTGCTGTATGAAATGGTGACCGGCCAGCGCGCCTTTGCGGGCAAGACGGCGGCGTCAACAGTTGCGGCCATCCTCGCCACTGAACCACCACCAATCAAATCACTCCAGCCCATGTCTCCGCCAGCGCTTGAGCGCGTTGTGAAGACCTGCCTGGCGAAAGATCCCGACGAGCGGTTCCAGGCGGTTCACGATGTGAAGTTGCAGCTCCAGTGGGCTGCCGATGCCGAATCGAGCCCGGATGCCGCGCCCACAGCGACGTGGTGGAAATCTTCCGTCTTGGCCTGGGGAGTCTGCACCATCCTGCTGTTGTCGCTGGCGTGGCTGCTGATCGGTCACTTCACGCAACCTTCTGCGGCAACATCCGTGGTCCGGGCTTCGATTTTGCCGCCCGAGGACACGGAGTTTTTTTCTCGGGACATCGAGGGCGGAGCTCCGGTCATTTCTCCCGATGGCCGCCAGATCGCAGTCACGGTGCGCGACAAGAAAGGCACGGTGACGTTGTGGTTGAGGCAAGTCGAGTCGGAAAGCATACATGCCTTGGCCGGTACCGAGGGGGCGGGACATCCATTTTGGTCGCCCGATAGCCAAACCATCGGGTTTTTTGCGGGAAGAAAGCTGAAGCGGATCGGTGACACCGGCGGAGATCTTCGGACTCTCTGCGATGTGAGCGTGGCCCCTCGGGGCGGCAGCTGGAGCCGTGACGGCTTCATTCTTTTCGCGCCGGGAACCCAGGATTTGCTTTATCGCGTGTCTGCGGATGGGGGCACGCCAGTGGCGGTGACCGGATTCGACCGGAGCCACCTGGAGGACAGTCATCGCTGGCCGCAGTTTCTTCCCGATAGCAAACACTACCTTTTCTTCGTTCGCAGTTTCGATAAGGAGCGAACGGGAATCTACGCCGGTTCGTTGGACTCGAAGGAGCACCGTTTCCTGCTCCATACCGGCTACCAGGCCGTCTACGCACCGGGCTACCTGCTCTACCTGCAGGAGCAAACGCTGGTCGCCCAGCCGTTCGATGCGCAAAAGGTCGAACTGAGAGGCGAACCTGCTCCTCTGGCGGATCACCCTGCCATCGTGGGGCCAAACTCAGCCGCCATGATCTCGGCTTCTCAGACTGGCACGCTCCTCTATTACCCCAACTTGACCGGTGTTCTCGGCTGGAATCTTGTCTGGCATGACCGGACTGGCAAGGCTCTGGAAAACATTGGACGGGACTTCTTTGCGCAGCCTGTGATTTCGCCCGATGGAACCAAGGTGGCCGTCAGCATTTATGACCTGCAGTGGTGGACCCCGGATGTATGGATTCTGGATCTGGTCCGCGGCACCAAGACGCGTTTCACATTCGGCGCGGGCACCTCAGCCGGGCCCGTCTGGGAACCTGATGGTCAGTCGATCATTTACACCTCCAACACGACGGGGATCGCGCATATCTACCGCAAAGATCTCAATGGGAAGAACCCCGAAAAGCTGCTGGAAACGGACGGAGTCAATGAGGTTTCCCGCTCTGTTTGTCACGATGGGCGCTATCTTGCTTATATTCGAGACCAAAGACCTGTCCAGCCCAGACGCGAAATCTGGATTTTGCCGCTTTTCGGAGATCGCAAGCCGTTCCCGCTGGTGCAGTCGCAGTTTGATGTGCTCGATCCTTCGTTTTCCCCCGATTGCAAATGGGTGGCGTACACGTCAAGCGACCCCGGACAACCCGAGGTCTACCTCACCAGCTTTCCCGACGGTGCTCGCAAATACCAGGTTTCGACTGGCGGCGGAGTGTTTCCCAACTGGCGGGCTGACGGGAAAGAACTGTTCTTTCTTGCGCCGCAGAGCGCCAACATCGTGGCGGTCAACGTCGAGCAGGCGAGTCAGACCCTTGCGCTGGGCACTCCTCATGCTTTGTTTCAGGCGCTAACGGTTGGCTATCGGCTGGGAATTTACGCCACCAGCCGGGATGGCCAGCGGTTCCTTGTGAACGGCGATACTCCAACGGTCAGCAACACTCCCCTCACCCTGGTCTTGAACTGGAACGCTGAATTGAAAAAGCAGGAATAGACAGTACTGTTGCTTCGACATCATGTAGCACATGGCGCCAGGCTCCGCAAATTTGAATAATCGACTCGTCTACATTCGCGCGTCGTCAATTATTGACGGGGTCCGCTGTTCCATCCGACCACCAGCCCGCGGGAATCATGAATACGTCGATTGGTTCCGGATCGCCATGGAACTGTGGATTCAGCATGACGGGAGTACGGGGCAGATCCGCACCCCAAACGGAGCCGTCCATGACTGGAGTGTAAAACATCAGGTGAGCGATCCAGTTGGGGTGGTCGCCATCGTTAAGGTGCTGGTCTTTCGACATCATATAGGACATGGCTCCAGGCTCCAGGGGCGGCATCCCTTGCTTTACGAATGCCTTCATGCCTTCGAAGATCTGAGCTTTGGATCGACCAGCCAATACCATCTCCGTTCTCTTAATCGTAATTGGCAGGATGGAGCGGGCTGCCGGTGGATTGAAACAGACCGGCCCTCGAACTTTAGGGTTCCAAAAGTTATCAGAACCATCGCCCTCGAATGGGCCCATCCAATTTCGCTCCACGGCGCATACGAAACCATTCTTGCCTTTGACTGCGGTTTCATAACCGTGCCGTCCAAGGACGAGGACGTCGGCGTCGCCTGATATTGATGGCGGAGCTGCGGTCCGTGCCAAAGTTATTTCGGCAGCGCGATCCATCAGATATTGCTCAACCGGCGCCATGCTGGGATACGGGGATTTGTCGTAATCTGCGGGTGCCGGCCGCGCCGCGGTCAACATGACGGCGAGAACCAAAGCTGATAACGCGATGATTCTGCTTATCTCACGCCAAACGTTGTTGCAACTCGGACGGTGTAACATGGGTGTTCCTCCTTGCGCTGTTTTGCGATATAGGTTGATATCAACCTCTGTATCTCTTTGTCAACCATGATCAACACTTCTTTTGAGACGACGATCCTGGTTCGCGACTCCTGCCTCTGCCTTCACGTGCAGCGAGCGGCAAGGGCGCTGGCGCGCCGCTTCGATGACGCGCTGCGCCCGCTCGGCCTGACCAATGGGCAATTCTCGCTGCTGATGTCGCTGAACCGTCCACAGCCGCCAGGTATAGCGGCAGTGGCGGCTCTGCTGGGGATGGATCGGACGACGCTGACCGCGGCTCTGAAGCCGTTGCAGCGCCGGGGTCTGCTCAAGGTCGCACCTGATCCCGAGGATCGCCGCGGCCGTTTGCTGACTCTGACCCCAAAGGGGCGAAAATTGCTGGCGCGCGCGGTTCCAGTATGGAAGAGCACGCACCTCGCAATCGAGGGCCTGCTTGGCGCAGGCGAACCTGACCGCCTGCGGAAGAATCTGCGCACGCTCTCCTGACCGTTCTTCCCTGGATCAGTTCAATCTGCTAGCGATAGGCTGCCGGCGGCAGGCCGGTGATGCGGATTCCGGCGTGGCCTTTGTGGCGGACGTTGAGACCGATCAGCAGGGCCGTGATCTGTTCGACGATGCGAGCGTTTTCAAGCTTGCCACCGTCGAGCGCGCGAACGCCGGGAATTTTGGCTGCGAGTTCGCGAGTAAGCTGGGCGGCGTCGGGATCGTCGCTGCAGACGATCACGTCGCAGTCGAGCGGGGAGTCTCCGTTGAGCAGGTCGGCGGAGACGTTGTGGAAGGCGGCGACCACGCTGACCTCGTCGGGGACGAGTTCGGCCGCTTGCTGAGCCGCTGATCCTTGCCAGACGCCGAGAGTGCGCGAGGCGCGACCGGCGACGGCGGTCGCTAACGGAACCGTGGCGTCGATCAGGATGCTGCCTGCGGTCATCGACGACTTGAGTTTCTTGATCAGCGCGGCCTGGCCTTCGAAGGGGACGGTCAGCATCAGAATGTCGGCGGCGGCGCAGGCAGCGGCGTTCTCCATACCGGAGACTTGAGCCTGGCCACCGGCGCGCTCGCGGATGGCGGCGGCCGCGCGCTGCGCCCGCTCAGCCTCGCGTGAGCCGATGATGATGGCTTCCCCGGCGCGCGCCCAGCGCAGCGCGAGTCCCATGCCCAGAGGACCAGTGCCGCCGATGATGGCGATGGGGCGGGTCATGCTAAGGCGCGCCACCTCGGCTCCAGCCGCAATTCTTTCGGATTCGCTCTACCCGGCGCTGAAGCGCTGCTGTTCCACGGTGCTGCGTGCATCAGGAGTTGCTCCTTGCGATTTCTGCGTCGAGTGATCGTTTCATGCGAACTCCGCGTCGAACGCGTGGTCGACCGTGAATTCGTTTTCATTGAACGGCATCTTGATATGGATGCGTGAGTAGGTTGTGTTGCGCTCGGCGGGGATGCGGCCGGTCTCGAGAATCAGCGACTGAAAATCTTCGGGGCTGGTGTACTGGCCGGCGGTGGCCCCGGCTTCGCGCGAGATGTTTTCCTCCATCAGCGTGCCACCGTAGTCGTTGGCCCCCGCGTGCAGGCAGAGTTGCGAGAGCCGCCGGTTCAGTTTCACCCAGGAAACCTGAATGTTGTTGATGGAGCCGGCCAGCAACAGGCGGGCCAGCGCGTGAACCTTGAGATGCTCGGCGAGCGTGGGTCCGGTGCGTGCCAGGCCTTGATGGAAGAGCAGCGTGTTTTGATGCACGAAGCCAAGGGGAACGAACTCGGTGAAGCCACCGGTTTCGGATTGAATGTCGCGCAGCAGGAGCATCTGGCGCACCCAGTGCTCGGGCGTTTCGGTGTGGCCGTACATCATCGTTGAAGTCGTGCGGATGCCGCAGCGATGTGCCGTACGGATGACTTCGACCCACTGGGCGGTTGAAAGTTTATTGGCGGAGAGGACGTGGCGAATCTCGTCATCGAGAATCTCCGCGGCGGTGCCGGGCAAAGTGCCGAGGCCGTTGTCGCGCAGCATCGACAGGTAGTCGGCGAGCGGCATGCCCGTAAGTTCGACGCCGTAGACGATTTCCATCGGCGAGAAGGCGTGAATGTGCATGCCCGGGACGGCGCTTTTCACGGCGCGAAGAATGTCGCGGTAATAGAACTTGTCGAGATCGCGCGGCAGTCCGCCCTGAATGCAGACTTCGGTGGCGCCGAGTCGCCAGGCTTCGCGGGCTTTTCGGGCCATGTCGTCGAGCGTGTGGAAGTAGGCGTCGGCTTCGCGCGGGCCCCGGCTGAAGGCGCAGAACTTGCATCCCACGAAACAGATGTTCGTGAAATTAATATTGCGATTGACGACGTAAGTGACGATGTTGCCGACGAGTTCGGCGCGGAGCATGTTCGCGGCCACCAGCACCCCGAGCAGGTCGTCGCCTTCGGAGTTGGCCAGCGCGTAAGACTCGTCCAGCGACAGATCGGCGCCGTTATGCGTTTCGAGGACTTTTTCAAGCGAAGCGCAAATATTGGGACTCAGGCGCGAGGCGATGTCGGACCAGTCGAGTGATGAGAAGGTCTCCAATGCCGAAGGTGAGAGTTCGCGGGGCATGTACTCCGGCCTCAAGGGCTAAAGCCCAATTCCTCAATCAATGTTCTTATCGCAGCGCTAAAGCGCTGCGCCACCCTAAAGCAAGGATCATTCAAGCAAGAATTGTCCAAGCAAGGGATTGTCCAAGACAGTCTACCGGAACAGGTCGGTGGCTGCAGGGCGGAGCAACTCCTGAACTCCGCCCTGGCCAGCCGCATAGCGAAAACCGCGAACGATGCACGCGGGCGTGCGGCCGAGTTTGCCGCACACCAGGCCGGCGGCGCAGGCGAGTTCGTCGGCGACAGCTTCGACGCTGGCCTGTAGCTTATAGCCATGCGGGTCGCGGCGGCCGCGGTCGTCGCGCAGCGGCTTCATGCCGACGATGCCGATGGCGAGGTCGGTCAGGCCTTCGCGCCAGGGGCGTCCGAAACTGTCGGTGATGATGACGGGAATCGCGAGGCCGGTTCGTTTTTTCAGCGTACGGCGGAGGTTCGCGGCGGAGCGGTCGGGGTTTTCGGGAAGCAGCAATGCGTGCCGGCCGCCGTCAACGTTGGAGACGTCAACGCCGCTGTTGGCGCAGAGGAAACCGTGATGAGTTTCCGTAATCAAAACGCCATTCTTGCGCCGGATGACGGACCGGCTCTCGCGCAGTGCAAGTTCGATGACGCGGGCGTCGAGGGCATACTGTTTCGCCCACGCGACGGATTCGGCGGATGGCTGGATCGTGTCCAGATCAACGAGGCGGCCTTCAGACTTGGAGACGACTTTGTGTTTCACGATCAGGATGTCGCCGGATTGGAGGCGGACGCGCCGCCGGCGTATGAATTCCAGCAGCTTGTCAGCCAGCGAATCGCCGGGGTGGATTTCCTCGGCAAGCGGGATGGGGATGAGGCGAAGCTCACCGGACGACCCACGCTTGGGCTTCTTTCGCCCCTTCGGGGCTGGCGAATCTTCCGCGGCTAACCCACGGCTTGCGCCGTGGGCTTCATTCTTGCGCCGCTTCGCGGCTACGGGCGCACTGAACTTACTCATAGAACAATATTATCCGTCTGGCAATGCCGGGCTTTCCTGATTCGCCGCGGCGCGGCTGGACAGCCGAGGGCGGCTGTCCCTACATGGCTCGCGCATCCGCGGAATGCCCCGCTCGCACATATTCGCGTGCCAGGCGCTGGGCGCGGGTTTCGCCGGGGAGGGAGATGAGATGCTGGAGATCGGAAGGATTGTCCACGTCGACGGCAATGCCCGGCAGACTCAGCACGACACAAGGCTTGCCTGTGGCCTGCGCAGCGGCGTGATGCGGCTTGAAGCTGTCGTTGCCAAAGCGCAGCGGAAACAGATTCGCAGGCGCGCGGAAGGCGGCGTTGGTGCCGCGTCCATCGGCGGCGGGGACCAGCACGCTACCTTCTGCCGGCGCGTGCTTCAGAATTTCTTCGAGTTCCCATGCCTGAATCAGAGGGATGTCGGCGGGAATTACAAGCGTGCTCTCTGTGCCGCGCTCGATGCAGGCGCGCGTCGCCATTTCGATGGCACGCGTTTCGCCGGGATTATCGGGGTCCGGGATAACTTCAAATTCATACTTACGGGCCAACTCCACCGCATAGGGGTCACTCGTAACAACTGCGACCTGCGGCCGGGTGTTCCAGCCGTGAAGAGCGGTGAGCACATCATCGAGCATGGCCTGGGCCAACGCGGTGCGCGAAGGTTGATCGAGAACACCGGCCAGACGCTGCTTGGCAGAAGAAAGATTCTTGACGGGAACCAGAATCACGGGAGAAACGATCACGGCTGGCGGTCCAGGCGCCGAAAAGCAGCCGTGGCTGCGGATTCTTCGCGCAGCAGGCCGCCGCATACTAAGGAGAGCACTTCACGCGCGAGTGCCGCTTTATCATCAGCGCTGCGCATGATGGTCTGAGTACACTGCACGCGCAGGCCTCCCTGGCGAAGAGCCTCGGCGGCGCGGGCATCGCGCGTGTCGCAGATCAAGACGTCGAGAAAATCGTCGTACGCCTGGGCGACTCCGGCGATTGAGCACGGCCATCCTTGCGCGGCCATAAGAATTCCCGCGGGGCCGGCCACCGGAGCGCTGGCGACAATGGGGCTGATGGCAGCAATTTTTCCGCGGGCGCGCTGCAAGGCTTCGCGCACGCCGGGCACGGCAAGAATCGGACCGATGCTGGTCACGGGATTGCTTGGCGCAATCAGAACCGCATCGGCGGAGACGATCGCGTCGATCACTCCGGGTGCGGGCTCGGCGTCGGAAGCTCCGGCGAAGCGCACGGACTTGACCGGGTCCTGGTACCAGCGCTGCACGAAGTATTCTTCAAAGCTCAACTCGCCGACCGGCGTATCCACGCGGGTTTCGACGCGGGAGTTGCTCATAGGCAGAATGCGCGCCTTCACGCCCAGCTTGCCGCAGATGATCGCCGTGGATTCCGAGAGCGTCTTCCCTTCGGCCAGCAGGCGCGAGCGCAGCAGGTGCACGGCCAGGTCGCGGTCGCCGGCGTGGAACCAGGTCGGCTCGCCGAGTTGTCCCATGGCCTGCAGGCAGAGGAAGGTGTCGCCTTTCACGCCCCATCCGCGCTCGCGGCTGAGCATTCCGGAGAGGACGTAGGTGATCGAATCGATGTCGGGCGAGACGTAGAGTCCCCACCACATGAGGTCGTCGCCCGTGTTGACGACGATGGTGATGTCTTCGGCGGGCATGACCTGGCGCAGGCCATCGACGAACTTGGCGCCGCCGGTGCCGCCGCTGAGGACACAGATCATTTCTTCCTCCGGATCATGCGGCCCACCTCATTTTGGCCAGCCCGCGTGCGTCAGCTGCCGCGTGCAGCTTTTCCGACAAGAGGCCCGGCTTGGCGATTGCTGCAGGAAGAAATTCCGGGTATACCGGCAGGCGCTGGCGCAGTTCGCATCCCTTGGCCTCGGTGCGCAGGCGCAGCTGCTCCAGGTGCGGCCAGGGCTTTTCGGGATTGATGTAGTCGGGGGTCACCGGTGAAATCCCTCCCCAATCGTTGATGCCCGCATCCACCAACTCTTCATAGTAAGGCGCGGAAAGGTTGGGAGGCGCCTGAATATTGACGTTGGGGAGTAACAAGCGAGCTACTGCCACGGCGCGCAACATGTCGCCGCGGGTGGGCTCGGGCCAGTGCGCCATAGGGATCGCGGGCTTCACGCGGAAGTTCTGCACGATCACTTCCTGGATGTGGCCGTAACGCTCGTGCAAGTCACGAATGGCGAGCAGCGTGTCCACGCGATCTTCCAGTGATTCGCCGATGCCGACGAGCAGCCCGGTGGTGAAGGGGACTTTTTGCTTTCCCGCGTCTTCGATCGTGCGGAGCCGTTTGGCCGGAACTTTGTCGGGAGCATTGTCGTGGGCTGCACCGGGTGCCAGAACCGCGGTGTTCGTGGTTTCAAGCATCAGGCCCATGCTGGGGGAAACGGCAGCCAGGCGGGCGATCCATTCGGAGCTGAGCAGGCCGGGATTGGGATGCGGCAACAGGCTGGTCTCGCGCAGCACCAGTTTGCACATGGCTTCGAGATAGTGCAGCGTCGACTTGTAGCCGAGCTGGCGCAGCGTCTCGCGCATCTCAGGGAAAAGCAGTTCGGGCTTGTCGCCGAGACTGAAGAGGGCTTCGGTGCATCCGAGTTTTTCTCCGGCGCGGGCGACCGCGAGAACTTCTTCGGGAGTCATGGTGTGGGCGCCGGGGTTGCCGGGATCGCGGCGGAAGGTGCAGTATCCGCAGTAGTCGCGGCAGAGGTTGGTGAGCGGGATGAAAACTTTGCGAGAGTAGGTAATGACGCCGGGCTTGAAGCGTTCTTTGGCGGCGTGGGCGGCGGAGAGAAGTTCGCGGAGATCGGCGTCGGAGCAGCAGATCAGTTGCAGGGCCGCGTCACGCGAGATCGGTTCACCGGGGCGCACACCGGCCAGGGCCGCGTCGCATGCCGAGCGAAGTTCGGGCGGTGGGGCGATTGAGGTCACGACTGAGCCGATGATACAACGGTGGACCGTGGTAATGTAGGCGGTTGCGTGTAGCCCGGGAGCACGTAGCCCCGGACGCATTCGTGGGGGACGTCGCCTCGACAATAGGCTTGGTTCGCTAGGCGCTCGCTTTCGCTCGCTGGGCGGACGAATGCGTGCGCCCCTATAGTACGCATGACGTTGAATCCCTCAGAATTTCGCCAGGCGATGGGGTGCTTCGCCACCGGGGTAACGATCATCACCGTGGATCTTGAAGGCGAAGTCCATGGCATGACGGCGAATGCGTTCGCCTCGGTGTCGCTCGATCCTATGCTGGTGCTGGTTTGCGTGGATCACGACACGCGCACGCATTCGCATTTGCACGCCAAAAAGCGCTTCGGGATCAACGTGCTGAGCGAGGAGCAGCGGGCGATCTCGGAGTACTATGCGCGCCCGGAGCGTGACCACGAACGCGCCGAAACAGAAGCCGGTGCGCGTTTTGACCGCACCCGGCACGGGACCCCCATGTTGCGTGGGTCGCTGGCCTATCTGGAATGCCGCCTGCACTCGTCGCAGGACGCCGGGGATCACACCATCTTTATCGCAGAGGTCGAGGACGTGGTAGTGCGAGAGGGCGAGCCGCTGCTGTTCTTTCGTGGCAATTATCAGAAGGTGGGGGACGAAGTGGAGAAGTAGAGACGCGACTCGCGGTGGACAGGCGAATGTCACTTTAGCAGCTCCGGAACATCTAATTGTCGACGAAATAAACTGAAAACGGAGTGATCATGACTGAGAAAACTGCAGAGAAAATTATGAAAACGGACGCCGAGTGGAAGCAGAAGCTCACGCCTGAGCAGTATCACGTGACCCGCGAGGCGGGCACGGAGTGCGCCTTTACCGGCGCGTACTGGAACAATCACGAGACGGGGATGTATCACTGCGTGTGCTGCAGTGCTCCGTTGTTCGATTCGCAGACGAAGTTCAACTCGGGGACCGGCTGGCCGAGCTTCTCCAAGCCGACCGAGGGCGGCGGCGTGGTCGAGCACCGGGATACGAAATATGGCATGGTCAGAACTGAGGTCCGTTGCGCGACCTGTGACGCGCATCTGGGCCACGTGTTTGAGGATGGTCCTGCGCCGACGGGGCTGCGCTATTGCATGAATTCAGCGGCGCTGGATTTCAGGGCGGGAGCGAAGAAGTAAACTGTAGCGCCGCCGTCCCGGCGGCTGTCGTGGCGGCGTCTCGCCGCCACCGCAAGGGCGGGACGCCCCTTCGGCTAGCTCAGGGCAGGCTCTCGCAACAGCCGGCAAGGATGCCGGCGCTACTCAAAAGCAAAGGCACGCGTGAGCGTGCCTTGTCTTTTATTGCGACCCAACGAGGAAAACTATGCGCTGGCCGTGGCTGCCATGGCCTTGGGCAGTTCGGGCTGCTTGGCAGGAGCCTGAACTTGCTGGGGCTGCGTCTGCTTGCCTTCGCTGCGTGCTTCGCTTCGAACCTGGATCCCACCCTTGAGCGAGGCGCCGTCTTCCACGCTGATGCGGACGGTGGAAATGTCGCCGTGCACCGAGCCTTCGCTGCGGATATCCACGCGATCGCTGCATTCGATGTTGCCGGTCACCTTTCCCATGACCACAACTTCGCGCGCCTGAATGCTGGCGTCGACCTTGCCATTGCGGCCAATGGTGACGCGGCTCTCGGGCATGGTGATCTTGCCTTCGATGCGGCCGTCGATATAGAGAGCTTCCGAGCCGCTGATTTCGCCCTTGATGAACAGCGTGCGGCCGATGGTGGCCTGGTCAACGGGCGCGGTCACAGTCTTGACGGGGTTGTAAGCGTTGGGATTGGGAACGGGTGCGTTCGATTTTGAGTAGTTATCCGACGACTGCAGCATGCGACCTTCCTTGGTGTCCGCGCGGCGCCCTCGCCCGGCGCCCGGAAGCGGCTGGTCTGGAAATTTGTGGCCTTCGGCAGTTGCTGGCCACTTGGCCAAGTTGAATATCGCACAGAGGTAAGGGCCAGGGAGAGATTACGGAAGATGGTGTACGGGCGGGCTTAGCCGCTGTTCGAGAGTTCCTCGGATAGTTGTTCCCATTCGGCGGTCAGCGTCGCGTTGGCAGCCTTGTGCTGGTCCAGCTCCTGTGACTGGCGCTGGCTCTGTTCGGCACTGACGAAATTCTGCAATGCGGCTTCGAGATTGGCGATAGCGACCTCGGTGCCGCTGATTTCTTCTTCCAGCGCGCGGACACGGTCTTGTATCTGCTTGCGCTTGATGGGGTTCAGGCGCTTCCGGGAAGCTTCAACCTCGGCCGGCGCAGCAGTGTTCCCATCACCATTCTTTGGGTGGAGGGCAGGCTGCACGGCGGGCTCCCTCTTTGCGGCGGAAGGGCTAACTGCGGTTGCCTCGCCGACCAGTTCCATGCCAGGCACATCGGCGAGCGTCGGAGCAACGTGCTGCCCGCCGTCTTTCCGCCACAAATAGTCCTCGTAGTTGCCGGGAAAGATTTCGACCTTCCCGCCGCCGATTTCGAAGACGCGTGTGGCCAGCTTGTCGATGAAGTAGCGGTCGTGCGATACGAAGACCACCGTGCCCGTGTATTCCATGAGTGCGTTCAGAAGCACGTCTTTGGCCCGCAGGTCGAGGTGGTTGGTGGGCTCGTCGAGCAGCAGGAAATTCGCCGGATGCAACAGCAGGCGCAGCAAGGCGTAGCGTCCGCGCTCGCCACCGGAGAGAACGCCAAGCTTCTTGAAAACGTCGTCTTCGGAAAAGAGGAAACAGCCGAGCAGTCCGCGCAGCTCAGTCTGGGTTGAACCCGGAGAGAGATCGCCGAGGTCGTCGAGAATGCGTGCGTCGGGATTGAGTTCCTTGTATTGATCCTGCGCAAAGTAGTCGGGTTGCACGTTGTGGCCAAGGCGATATTCGCCCTGCGTCAGCGGCTCGCTCCCGGCCAGCAGCTTGATCAGCGTGGACTTTCCCGCGCCATTCACGCCCACCAGAGCGATGCGATCGCCGCGCTCGATCATGAAGCTGACGTTTTCAAAAACCTTCTTGGGCCCGCCACCGTTCCTTCCCGGATACGTTTTCGCCACGCCTTCGAACTCCGCCACAATCCGTCCGCTGGCCTTGGGCTGCGGGAACTTGAAGTGGATGGTTTTCTCTTCCGGCGGAACCTCGATCCGCTCCATGCGCTCCAATTCCTTGATGCGGCTCTGCACCTGCTTGGCCTTGGTGGCCTGGTAGCGGAAGCGGTTAATGAACACTTCGAGCTGCTCGATGCGCTCGCGCTGGTTGCGGTAGGCGGCCTGCACCTGCTCGTTGCGCTGCGTCTTCTGGGCGAGGAATTTGTCGTAGTTGCCGGTGTAGAACCAGAAACGCTTGTTCCAGATTTCGGCGATCTTGTTCACCGTGACGTCGAGAAAATATCGGTCGTGCGAAATCAACAAGAACGCGTGCGGATAGTCGTGCAGATATTCTTCCAGCCAGTTGCGGGCTTCGAGATCGAGATGGTTGGTCGGCTCATCGAGCAGCAGCAAGTTCGGCTTCTGAAGTAGAAGCTTCGCCAGCGCCAGGCGCATCTGCCATCCACCGGAGAATTCGTCGGTCTGGCGCTGCCAGTCTTCCTTGGTGAAACCCAAGCCCATCAGCACTCGTCCGACTTCCGCTTCGATGGAATATCCATCGCGGGTGCGGAACTCATGCTCGACGCGCGTGTAGCGCTCGGCGACGGCGTCATATTCGGCACTGGTGTGGTCGAGTTCGGCCATGCTGTGCATGAGCGATTCCAGTTCCTGCTCCATGGCGCGCAGGTCGTCGAACACCGACATGCACTCGGCGAAAACCGTGCGGCCGGAGAGTGTGAGGCCGTCCTGCGGGAGATAGCCGGCAGAAGTGCCTTTGGCGATGGTGAGCGCGCCGTAGTCCAGCGTGTCCGCGCCGGAGAGAACCTTCATCAGCGTGGACTTGCCCGTGCCGTTCGCGCCAACCAAGCCGATGCGGTCCTGCGCGGTGATCAGCCAGTCGACATTTTCGAACAGGAGTTTGTGGCCGAAGCGTTTTCCGGCGCCGGAAAGCTGAATCATGGGCTGGAATTATCGTAGCAGTTGGGACCTCCCGCGCGTATGACGGACAGGTCATGTTGGGTCGAGATCCCTCCGACGTCGGGCCGACGGCTTCCAAGAAAAGCTCTGAAACGACGTTACCTCAGTTATCGACGAAAAGAACTTCCATGTCCGTGACATGAGTCTTATCACCAGATAATGACACTTGGTGTCCCGTCCGACGGAGCGAGGGGATCAACGGCCGTTTCCGGGGGGAGATGAAATGAGAATCGGAGAACTCCCGCGCCTTGCCATAGCGATTGCCGCCGTCCTGCTTCCCGCTGCGCTCTTGTTTGCCCAGGACGCCCCTATCGGAGATGTGGCGCGTGCCGCGCGCGCCGAGAAGGCTCAGGCGCCCCACGCCAACAAAGTGGTCACGGATGAGGATATTGGCCCACAGCTCAAACCCGTAGCCGAGACCGACGATCCTGCGGTCGTTGTGAACAATGCCGCACGCGCCTTTCAGGCCGATAGCATGCATACCTGCCGAAATGAACTTACGAACAATAGCGGCCCGGGTTCGTTCACCGAGAGCGTGAGGGAAGTTGCGGGGCCTGACCGCACGCGCCTGGTCATCGATCGGCGCGGCCAGTACGCAGGGCACTCTGAACTCATCATCATAGGCAACGACTTGTACTCGCGGGAAGGCAGTGGGCCTTGGGCAAGAAACACCACAGCTGCTCCGATACCCAATGTGCTGCCTGAGGCGCTCTGGGGCCGTTACAGCGGTGGAGAAATTAAGCTGGTGCGCCGCGACGTAATCGGCGGGGCCATCGCTTTTCAGTATGAAACCAAATACCATCCTGGCGGAGTCAGCAACCGGGACAGGACCATCGACTTTTGGATTGGAATCAACGATGGCCGTCTCCGGAGGGTTCAGATGGTGACCTCGGAAACGACGGCGTCGTTCATTCCTCCCACCGTGAGTCGAGATACCACGACCTGCACTTATGGTCCGCCGCCTGAAATCAAGCCACCAATGTAGTCACACCAGGCCGATTCGAGGCTAGACCTGAAAGCTTTCACCACGGTGGACACAGGGGATCAAAGAGGAAAGTCTAGGGCCAGACTGCTTCGGCGATGGGGTCTTTCGGCGAGGCGGGGCGGACGTTGCGGGCTCCGGGATAGGCTCCCCAGAGTTCGTTGTGGTACTCGATGCGTTCCAGGGCGCGGTCGATGACCGCTTCGAGTTCGTGGAAGTATTTCACTTCGCGTCCCTTGGCCAGGCGGCGCTTGGCCTCCTCGGGACTGACCCAGGTGGGCTTGCGGTTGGCCTCATCCGGCTTGCGCATCTGGTGGACTTCCATCAGGAAAGCCTTGACCACAAATTCCTGTACGCCACCGGGCTGCCAGAACACTCCCTTGGAATGCAGATAGAGATGAAAATGCCGCGGCTCGATGGTGCCGATGGCTCCGGCTTCTTCGGCGGCCTCGCGCTCGGCGGCCTGGCTGTGTGAGAGGCGCGCCTCGGTCGAGCCTTTGGGAAAAGTCCACTTGCCGCCGCCGTTGGTGTTCACCAGGAGGAATTCAACCGAAGTACCGTGGGCAGCAGCGCGCCGGCGATAGCAGATCGCCGCCACCTGCAGCGGCAACGACTTATTAACGCGGGCTGAACCCATGGGCAGCGGCCTCCTGAGGGTGGTCTCCTATTTGGATGCTACCTGCACCATATTGCAGCAGTGTTAAAGTGCAACGAAAAATGTGCACCGGGGAGGGTTACGAAAGGGTTACGTCCCGTTCCGGAACGACTCTGCGATCCCGGGCGAGCACAAACGTGGTGCCCCGAACGCCTTTTCCGGGACGGCGGACGAGGGCGTCCGCCGCTACACGGATCGTGCTAGTTTGGCGCCTGCAGGGTTTTCACCAGCCAGGGAATGATCACCTGCTTGAAGATGCGCGGGTCGGGCCAGACTCCGACCTGCCGGCCGAGGTGGCCGCCGGCCGGGTTGATCCACGCTTCCTTTGGCGTGTCGCCTTTGCTCAGCAGCAGATATTCGTCGTCGATGGGAACCTGCGTATCGAGCACTCCCGCGAGAATGAGCATGGGCGCCATCGGCTTGCCCAGCAGCCCCTGGTGGACGAGAGACATCTTGGGCAGGTAGTCGCCCATTTCGTCGAGTGTTTGCACACCTTCGAGGATGTTCATCAGCGCAGGCACCTGATCGAAAAGATATTCGCGATTGCCAAGCAGCGAGTTCATCAGGAAATCCCTCTGGAAGAATTTGTCGACCGGGGGCGACTGGGCGCTGCACCCGCGCAGCCGGGCGCGCTCGACGATCGCCATCTTCGTCGCCCAGTACGCGCCCCAGCTCACGCCGTGGAAGGCGATGCGGTTCTTGTCGATCTCGGGACGCGACTGGGCGTAGTCGATGACCTTCGACAGCATGCGGTCGGAAGTTTCGCTGACTTTGATGGGCGCTTGCCCAGTGCCGGGGCCATCGACGGCGAGCACGCCGACGCCAAAGGGAAGAATCGCTCCGAAGCTTTCGGTCAGGTCTTCTTTGCGGCTGTCGAGGCCATTCACCGCGATCACCAGCGGCACTGGACCTTTGGCGTCGGGCAGACGAAGGTATCCGATGATCTCTTTGCCCTCGAACGGAATGTGTACGACCTGGAGCGGTGTTCCATAGAACTTTGCGTGAGCCAGAAAAGCCTCAATGGCCTTTTCGTACGAGCGCTGCTTGCCCGGAGACGCCGGAATCGGCCAGCGTCCGAAAGAGTAGAGACGCCACGCGCGAATGTAGTCGGCGTCGGCTTTGGCGGGATCGGACTTCTCGATCGACTTGGCCTCGTTGAAATAGCGGTCGGCGACGTGCATGAAGGCGGCGGCCCACTCGTCTTTATCTTTGCTGTGGATGTTCTCGAAGGCTTCTTTAATATCGGCGGGATCGAGACCGATCAGCGGATACTGGCCGACTTCGGCGCGATGAATGGCTTCAGCTCTGATTTCGTCGATGGTGCGCTCGCGGCGCTCCTGCCCGAGAATTCTCGCTGGAAAAACTCCGGCTGCCAGCGACAACGATAAGAGGGCGAATTGGATCCTCGCGTTCATGAATTGATTCCCCATTCTGTGGGTTCTGTAATCCCTATGCAAAAAAGGGCCGGACCAAGTTGCGTCCGGCCCGAGGTGGTCTCGTAAATCGGCTAGAAAATGAACTTCAGGCCCAGTTGAATAGAGCGCGGTCCTCCCGAACCGATGGCCGGGTTCGCAGCGATTACGTCCGGCGTGACGCATTCGCAGCCGAAGGATCCGAGCGCTCCTGGGTCGTTGTTGCCATAACCGTTCTGCCCGCCATAAGGATTGGCGAAGTTGGGGTGGTTGAGAAGGTTGAAGAACTCGGCGCGGAACTGAGCCCTCAGCCGCTCCCCGAAATGCCAGTTCTTGGCGATCGAGAAATCCAGATTGCGAAAACCGGAGTCGGGGAAGATGTTGCGCCCCATGGTGCCAAACTGCCCCGCGGGAGGTGGAATCAAGGCTGAATTGCCCTTGGCATAGCATCCGGGAAACGAGCTGAGTCCCAGCGCCGCTGCCGCGCTCGTGCAGACGGCCGGAATGGCGGTGCCGCACGCCGCACTCCCGGGAAAGCCCGCAAAACCGAAACACGGAATCGCGGTTGGCCCCGACTTGAAGTCGGAGGGGTGGCCGACAAAATCCCAGCGCTGCGGCTGTTGTTGTGGCGGACTGACCGGGAGCCCTCCGAGCCCGGCAAACCCATTGGTCAAATCGATCACGCCCCAGGGTTGTGCGCTTTGCAGGGTCGCGATGGAGTTGATCTCCCAACCCTCCAGCATCTGGGCGGCGCCCTTCTTGCCCGGAATGGCGTAAGTCAGAGAAACGGTCAGGCGATGCCGAATGTCGAAGTCACTGTTGCCGTACTCGCGCGCGACGTTCGTGGAATCCTGCGGCAGCCCATATCCGGCGCCGAAGTCCCAGTTGGCGCCGACGTCATCCAGCGAGTGCGAGTAGGTGTAGCCGATGACCGAACTCAAGCCGTGATAGTTGCGCGAAGTCAGGGTAGCCTGCAGGCCGTTGTAGCTCGACTTGTAGAAGTTTCCCATCTGGAAGATGTTGCTGAGCCAGGGGAACTGAGTGAACGGACGTTGTGCGCCGCCGCTGCCAGGGGTCGCTTGATTGATATCCCTGATGCCGGTGAAATTCGTGCCGTGGTTCCCGACATAGCCCATTTCCAGCGACAGGTTCGGGGTGAATGCATGCTGTATGTTCAGGGAGTAGTTCCACACATAGGGTGCGGTTAGATTCTTCACCACACTCATGATCGGGCATGGCCCTGAGGCCCCAGGATCGCAGTTAATAGAGCTGGCGCTGAGATTTCCATAAAGCGGAGCACCGCTGTCCCACTGCGGAAGGGTAGGAGGAATTGCCAGATTGCCAGCTGTGATCGTGCCTCCCGCGGATTGCTGAGTGGGCAAACCCGTGTTGGCGATAATCGCTCCCGTGGGAATGTTTGTAAGTCCGAAGCTGTTGTTGAATGCCAGGAACGATTCCCAGTTCACGATCTCATACATCAGGCCAGCGCCACCCCGGATCACTGTGTTTCCTTTCCCATTGACATCCCAGGCAAAGCCGAGGCGCGGGCCGAAATCCTTGGGATCGGAATTGTAGGGACGGCTGACGTGGTTGACTCCAACCTGAATCAATCCGGTCGGAGAAGTGGGGTCAAAGTTGCCCAGCCGGTTGTGTGCTTCTTTGATCACCGAACTGAATTCATAGCGCACGCCGTAGTTCAAGGTCAGGTTCTTGCGAACGCGCCAGTCATCCTGAAAGAACAGTCCGTAAGCCCAGTCGTGGATCTGGCGTGTGGGATCGCCCACCTGCACCGAAGCCTTAAAAGGATCGCCGGCAAGAAAATCTTCCAGCGCCGTGGAGCCCGCACCCGCAGTGATTGCGACCCCTCCCAGGACTGTGATGCTTCCTCTGGCATTTCCGAAAGCGCCGCCGCTGACGCCGTCGCGACGCAACTCGCCGCCGAACTTCACAGAATGCGTTCCGAAGGTGTAGGACACGTGGTCGATGAATTGAGTGAGCGTGTCCGGCCCCTGGAATTTCGGCCACTTGAATGCACCCTCTCCGGGAACGAATGCCCCGGCAAATCCAATGCGGGGCAAACCTCCGGTAAAGGGACCGCTTACTCCGGTGGTGAGCCCGTATGCAGACGCTGGAGTGTTCAGGTCTCCTGGCAACGTCGGCTGATACAAGCGGCTGTAGCCAACCCGCGCTTCATTCACCCAGTTCGCATTGGGAGTCCAGATCCAGTTGCCACCAACTACCTGGGCGCGGGTATGTATCTTCGACCGCCATTGCGATTCCAGCTCAGGAAAGTCTTCGGCGGTTCCGGAATTGTTTCCGAAGAAGTATGTGCCGCTGATGGTATGGCGCTGGTTCAGGTTGTAATCCACCTTGGCGACCACGTCATCGGTATTGGCAACGTTGGAGAAACCTTGTACGAAGCTGGGGCTGAGATTGTTGTTAATCGGAAATCCGGTGCCAGTACAGTTAACCGGCCCGGTCGCCGCCCAGGTGCAGCCGGAAATCAGCGCGCTCGCCGCGCTGGGTCCAACCGGGACGCCATTGCCTGCTACGGTGCCATGAGTGATCGCGGCCTGCAGGTCGGCCACCGCGTTGGGAATACTGTTCGCGCAATCCCCGACAACGAAAGTGCAGTTCGGTGTTGCGGGGGTAGGAAGAGACTGCATCGAGGGCGTGGTGACCGAGAAAGTGTTCCCGATGTCGTAGCGCTGGCCCTCATACGATCCGAAGAAGAAGGCCTTATCTTTGACGATGGCGCCCCCCAGGCTGACGCCGAACTGCTCCAGGGTTCTGCCCGTCTTACCTGCCGGCGGCGTGTTGAAGAAGTTGCGGGCGTCCATTACGCCGTCGCGTCCGAACGCGAACGCCGTGCCGTGCAGACTATTGGTGCCCGACTTTATCCCCACATTGACGATGGCGCCGGGCTTCCAGCCGTATTCCGCCGGAGGATTCTGCTGCAGATTGAACTCCTGAATGGCGTCGATCGGCAGGATAGTCGCGGAGTCTCCCACGATTCCTGAGCCGTTAATCACGCCTTGTCCGGAGAAAGGTTCGGTGTTGTACAGTCCGTCGATCAAATACGCGTTATCTTCGGCACGCAGGCCGTTGGCGCTGGTGGTGGAGAATCCGCCCCCGGGATAACGCATCACGCCCGGCCGCAGTTGCAGCAGGTTCTGATAGTTGCGGCCGTTCAGCGGCAGATCGTTGATCTCCTGATTGCTCAACGTGCCGCCCAGTGTGGCAGAGGTGGTGTTGACCAGTGGAACCTCTTCTGAAATGGTGACGGTCTCGTTCACCTGCCCGGGTGTCAGCGTGAAGTCGGCGCGTACGTCGGTGGCGACTTCGATCGGAACGCTGGGGCGCTCCACGGTCTTGAATCCCTTCGCTTCCACGCGGATTTTGTAGGTGCCGGGCTGGAGATCGGCGGCGACGTAGGCTCCCGATGGGTCGGTTGTCAGGGTGCGCGCGGTGCCGCGCTCGACGTCGGTAACGACGACAGTCGCTCCCGCGACCGCGGCCCCGCTCTGGTCGGTGAGCGTGCCCAGGATGCGTCCAGCGGTGGATTGGGCGGAGCTTGGAGCCGGAAACAAAGCGAGTACTAACGTGGCCAGCAAAAGACGGGAACTGAGATTCATCCCACGTGCGCAGGACATGGCGGCGCCGACGGTGCGGAATAGCATAGAACCCCTCCCAGGCTTCTCTTTGGTCCGACAGCCATACCACTATCGGAGAAACCATGTCAAGAAAATTCCCTTCTTGATATGGTCAGCCGAGCGTACTCCCACACAATAGGAGAAGGGGAGTTCATAACGTGGCAACCCTTAAATGCTTGAAGACTTGAATCTTCCCAGGCGGATGTTGTCAGCGCGGCGGGGAAGGTGTAGGATGTTTGTGGTCATACCACCATACCTATATACCAACCTTGCTCCCTTCCCAACAAACGCGGCAGCGCCCAGTGGATGTGCGGTATAGTAGCCGGACCATCGCCAGCTTCTCGGCTGGATCCACGTCACAGCGAGCAGGGGGCCGGGCCGTGTACAAGCTAGTTCGGACGTCGCGACTCTACGAGCAAATCGTTCAGCAGATCGAAGACTCCATCGTTAAGGGCGATCTAAAGCCGGGTGATCAACTGCCCGCGGAGCGCGACCTGGCCCAGCGTTTTGGCGTGAGCCGCACGGCCGTGCGCGAGGCCGTCAAGGCATTGCGGGAGAAAGGCCTGGTGGAAGCCTATTCTGGACGTGGCACTTTCATCACCGATGGCACCCGGAACGCGGTTCGCCAGTCCCTCGACCTGATGAGCCGAATGGGCCAGCAGGAAGGATCGACTCACCTGGCGGAGGTCCGAGCCATCCTTGAGCCGGATATTGCGGCGCTGGCCGCGCAGCGCATTCAGGAACCCGAACTGTCGACGATGCGCGAGGCCGTCGCCGTCATGGACAAGGCCGGGCAGGATCCTGATGCCTACATTGAAGCTGACCTGGATTTTCATCTGGCGCTGGCCGAGGCCGCCGCGAACCCGCTGATCCTTTCCCTGATCGATTCGATCGTTGGATTGCTCCGCGAGCAGCGTCTGCGCATCTTCACGGTGTCCGGCGGACCCCAGCGCGGCCAGGAACATCACAAGCGAATTCTGGAGGCGATTGAGCGGCGCGACCCGGAAAAGGCTCGTGAGGCCATGCGCGCGCACCTCGAGCAGGTGCGCGACGACAGCGAAGCAACCAGGGAGCGGCGCAGCTCGGGCAAGCCACAGCATTGAGAGATTGAATGGACGGGGAGGCGGTTGCGGATGGCGAAAGTTGGATTCATCGGCCTGGGGGTAATGGGCAGCCAGATGGTGAACCGGCTGCTCAGCAAAGGTCACAGCGTGACCGGCTACAACCGCACTCGGACCAAGGCGCAGTGGCTGGTGGAAAAGGGCATGCAGTGGGCCGATTCGCCGCGCGCAGTGGCCAGCGCGTCAGATTTCACCTTCGCCATGGTCACAAACTCGGCAGCGATCCAGGCGGTTACGGAGGGAGCGGATGGCCTGCTGGCGGGGCTCGGGGCGGGGAAGATTTTTATCGACATGAGCACGATCAGTCCTGGGGTAAGTCGAGCGCTCGCGGCGAAGGTGCGCGAGCGGGGCGCGGATATGGTCGATTCCCCGGTTTCCGGCAGCGTAATCACGCTGCAGGAAGGCAAGCTGTCGGTGATGGTCGGCGGGCGGAAGGATACTTTCGACAGGATCAGGCTGCTGCTGCTCGACATTGGCCCGAAAGTTACGCATGTCGGCGACAACGGCCTGGCGCTCTGCATGAAAATCGCCACGAATCTGAACCTGGCGGTGCAGATGCTCGCGTTTTCTGAAGGCGTGCTGCTGGCGGAAAAAAGCGGCATCGCGCGTGAAGTTGCTGTCGATGTGCTCACCAACAGCGCCATCGCATCACCCATGATCAAGTACCGCGGGCCGTTCGTGCTGCAGCAGCCCGAAGAAGCCTGGTTCGACGTCAACATGATGCAGAAAGATATGGTGCTGGCGATGGACTTAGGCCGGCAACTTGATGTGCCTTTGCCGACCACGGCTGCGAGCAACGAGTTTCTGACCGCGGCCCGCGGCATGGGCTGGACGAAGTACGATTTCGCCTGCATGTTCGACGTGCTCGCCACTATGGCGGGCGTGACCACGCCTGTCACCGCAGGAGGCAAAAAGAAGAGTTAAGGCTCGGGGCCGGCGTGGCACGAACAACGACTCATTTGGCTGGCAAAATACGGCTGGCAGTAGAAGTTGGGTCAGAATGAGCCAGCCCCGAAGGGGCGGAATTCGATAGCCCAGAGCCCGCCCTGAGCTTGTCGAAGGGGCGTAAGCCCTGGGAAAAGGCGGCTGATCGACTGAGTCCCGCAGGGACGGTACTCTTTCACCTCGGCGCGCTAGCTGGTGGATTCGATGACGAAAGAGCAATTAACAGACGTTGTGAGCGCCGATTTGTCCGAGCAGGTGACCACGAAGGACAAGTGGCTGCGCGCCTATCGCCAGATGGTGCGCATTCGCCTGTTCGAAGAGCAAGTAAACGAACTCTACACCCGCGCGCTGATGCCCGGACTGGCGCATCTTTACAGCGGTGAAGAGGCCGTGGCTGTAGGTATCTGCGAGGCGCTGCGCATCGATGACTACATCACCAGCACTCATCGTGGCCACGGACATTGCCTCGCTAAGGGCGCGTCTCCAGATCGCATGTTCGCAGAGCTGCTGGGCAAGGAAGCGGGTTATTGCCGGGGCAAGGGCGGATCGATGCACATCGCCGATCCCGCAACCGGCAACCTGGGCGCAAATGCAATCGTCGGCGGCAGCGTGGGCATCGCGACCGGCGCGGCTTTCGCCGCGAAACGGCTGCGCAATGGACGCGTCGCAGTCTGCTTTTTTGGCGAAGGCGCGTTGGGACAGGGCTCGCTCTACGAAGTGATGAATCTGGCGCAGCTCTGGAAGCTGCCCGTCATCTACGTCTGCGAGAACAATCTCTACAACGAGTACACGCACTACAGTGAGACGACGGCCGGAACGATTCTCGGCCGTGCTCAGGCCTTCGGGATCGAAGCGACATCGGTCGACGGACAAGATGTGCGTGCGGTGAACGAGGTGGCGACGCGGCTGGTGAAGCGGGCTCGCGCAGGCGACGGCCCCGCTTTCCTGCAAGCCGACACCTACCGCTACAGCGGGCACCACGTCGGCGACATCAATCGCGAATACTATCGCTCGAAGCAGGAAGAGCAGCACTGGAAGACGGAGCGCGATCCCATCAAGCTGCACGCGGAATGGCTGGTGGCGCAGGGCTTCGCGGATTGGGCCGCACTAAAGCAAATAGACGCGGCAGCACGGGCCGAGATGGAAGCAGCCGTGAAGTTCGCAATCGCAGCGCCCTATCCCAGCGTCGACCAGGTCGAGCAGGACGTCTATGCCTGAAAGTTTCTATGTCGGAGCGTGAACTCACATTTGCGCAAGCCGTACGCGAGGCGCTGGCCGAGGAAATGCGCCGCGATTCGCGGGTATGCATCTTCGGCGAAGACGTGGCCGAAGCCGGCACGCCGTTCAAAGTTCTGTCCGGCCTCGTCGAGGAGTTCGGGGCCGAGCGCGTAATCGACACGCCGATTTCCGAAGCCGGCTTCACCGGAATCGGTGTGGGCGCTGCCATGACTGGGCTCCGTCCAGTCGTCGACATCATGTTCGGCGACTTCCTGACGCTCACCATGGATCAGATGGTCAATCAGGCGGCAAAAGCGCACTACATGTCCGGCGGGCACTGGAAAGTTCCCATGGTCATGCGCACGACGCTGGGAGCGACCCGGCGCTCGGCGGCACAGCACTCGCAATCGCTGCACGCCTGGTTCAGCCATGTGCCGGGGCTGAAAGTCGTGCTGCCTTCGACGCCCTACGACGCCAAGGGCCTGCTGAAAACGGCGATCCGCGACGAGAACCCGGTCGTCTTCTTCGAAGACAAAATGATGTACAAGCTGAAGGGCCCGGTTCCGGCGGAGGACTACACAATCCCGCTGGGTCAGGCCGACGTGAAGCGCGCTGGCGACGACATCACTCTCGTGGCCACCAGCAGCATGGTGCAGGTCGCTCTGGGAGCGGCGAATCTGCTGGAAAAAGAAGGCATCAGCGCGGAGGTTGTAGATCCGCGCACAACGTGGCCGCTGGACGAAAAGACTATCATTGAGTCGGCGAAGAAAACGTCGCGCGCCATCGTGCTCGACGAGGGCTACGGGCGTTACGGAGTCACCTCCGAAATCGCGGCGGTGATCGCCGAGGGCGCATTCTACGATCTGGACGCGCCGGTGAGGCGCATGGGCGCGATGCACGTCCCGATTCCCTTTTCGCCGCCGCTCGAAGATATGACCGTGCCGACGGAGGAAACGGTATTCGCAGCAGCGCGTCAGATGTGTGGTAAATCGTAGCGCCGCCGTCTCGGCGGCTGTCGCGAGGGCGTCCCGCCCTCGCCGTGAGCTAGCAGCTGGAAGCTAGCAGCTAGGAGCTGTTTTATGGCACTCAAAACTTATGGAAGCATGGCTGTCGACTGGGAACAGCGGATCGATTTCGATCGGCTTCGCCGCGAGCGCCTGCAAAAAGCGAAAGATCTGCTGGCTAAGTCGTCGATGGGCGCGCTGCTCTGCTTCGACATGAACAACGTCCGCTATCTGACGGCGACGCACATCGGCACGTGGGCGCAGGACAAGGCCAACCGGTTCACGCTGCTGCCGCAGAATGACGAGCCGATCCTGTGGGATTTCGGCTCCGCCGCTAAACATCATCAACTGAATTGCCCGTGGTTGGACGGCCGCTCGCGGGCAGGCATCTCGATGCTGCGCGGGGCGATGACGCCGGAGATGGGCCGCGCCGAAGACGTTGCGAAGAAAATCCGCATCGAACTCGAAATGCGCGGCCTGCACAAGGAACCGGTCGGCATCGACATCATTGAACTGCCGGTTCTGTTTGCGCTGCAGAAAGAAGGAATCAAAGTCGTCGACGGGCAGGAACTCATGTCGGAAGCCCGCGTCATCAAAACGCAGGATGAGATCGCGCTGCTCAATCACTCCGCCATGATGGTCGACGCGGCCTACGACGAACTCTACCGCGCCATGAAACCCGGCCTGCACGAGAACGAAGCGGTCGGGCTGGTGAGCAAAGTTCTCTACGATCTGGGATCCGAATATGTCGAAGCGGTGAACGCGATTTCAGGCGAGCGCTGCAATCCGCATCCCCATGTGTTTTCCGATCGCGTGCTGCGCCCGGGCGATCCCGTCTACTACGACATCCTGCATTCCTACATGGGATACCGCACCTGCTACTACCGCTGCTTCACGGTAGGCTACGCGTCGCATGCCATGGTCGACGCCTACAAGCGCTGCCGCGAATATCTCGACGCCGCCATCGAACTCGTTCGCCCCGGGCGCACAACCGCCGAAATTGCCGCGGTGTGGCCGAAGGCGGAAGAATTCGGATTCCCCAACGAAGAAGCCTGTTTCGCGCTTCAGTATGGCCACGGAATCGGTCTCGCGATCTGGGAGAAGCCCGTTATCAGCCGCCTGGTCTCCTTCGACCATCCGGTCGAGATCAAGCCTGGCATGGTGTTCGCCCTCGAGACATTCTGGCCTTCGACTGACGGTTGGAGCGCGGCCCGCATCGAAGAAGAAATCGTGGTCACGCCGACCGGACACGAAGTCATCACACGATTTCCCGCCGAGCAACTTCTGGTGGCGGGCGCCCATTACTTCACGGTCAACGGACCGCTGCCCACCACGCGCGAAAGCGAAGCAGCGCCCAGCGAGCGCGTGATCGAAATGATCGAAGCCAGCGCGAAAACCGAACGTGTGGGAGTTTCGAGTTGAGCTAGCGAAAGCCCCGAGAGGGGCGACATTCATTAGCCCGGGACGTGAGTCCCGGGTAAGCGTGAAAACGAGAAACAAGTCCCGAAGGGACGGCACTGTCTTTCTCCGAACAAATCCACTATGGCTTTCAGCGTAGTCATGCCCGCCCTCGAGATGGCGCAGGAAACCGGCAAGCTTATCGCCTGGCGAAAGAAGGAAGGCGACCGCGTCTCCAAAGGCGAGCCGCTGCTCGAAATCGAAACCGACAAGGCTGTCGTTGAAGTGGAAGCGCCCGCCGACGGTGTGCTCGCAGGAATCAAAGCGTCCGAGGGCGCCGACATTCCCGTCGGACAAACCATCGCGTGGATCGTGGCTCCCGGAGAGCAGCCTCCTGCTGAAACTGCGTCAACCAAGGCCACGCCGACCGCAAGAGCTGTTTCGCAAAAAACCGAAACGCCGCACGCCGCACCCGTCGCGGAAAGCCACTCTGTCGCCGCATCGACGAAAATTTCTCCCAAGGCTCGCCGACTCGCCAAAGAACTTGGAGTCGACATCACGACCGTCCGCGGATCAGGCCCGGGCGGAGAAATTCTCGCTTCGGACATACAATCCGTAGCTGCCGCACCTGCCGCCCAAGAGAAATCCAACCTCGCCGTTCCCACCTCCCTCGGCCGCATCATGGCCGAGCGCACCACGCAAAGCTGGACCACTGTTCCTCACTTCTTCGTCAGCCGCGACATCGACGCTACCGCGCTGAACCAATTCCGCGAGCAAGCCGTTTCTCAGAGCGCGCAGAATCAGGTCCGCATCACGCATACCGATCTGCTGGTTGCGCTGGTGGCTCGCGTCCTGCTGAAGCATCCACGACTGAACGCAAGCTGGAGCGCCGACGGCATTCGCTTGCACGATCACGTGAATATGGGGGTGGCCATTGCGGTGACCGATGGCGTCGTAGCTGCCGTGATTCCGAATGCGCACACCGCCAGCCTGGGCGAGATCGCGACACAGCGTCAAGCGATCGCAGAGCGTGCCCGCGCCGGAAAACTGCGTCCGGCCGACATCACCGATGCCACCTTCACCATCAGCAACCTCGGCATGTATAAGGTCGATCAGTTCAGCGCGATCATTACCCCGCCGCAAGCGGCCATCCTCGCCGTGGGAAGCATTGCTGATCGAGTCGTCGCAATCGACGGCAAGCCTGTCGTCCGCCCCATGATGACACTCACGGTCTCGTGCGACCATCGCGTCGCCGATGGCGCGCGCGCCGCCATGTTCCTGAACGATCTGGCGGATGCTGCGCAGGAACCGGCGAAATGGCTGGCATAAAGTGCGAAAATCTCGCCTCGAGATTTTCGGGGTAACTGCCGGCCGCGTGAACTTCTGACTGCCCAGCCTTGTACTTCTGATTCTTCCGCTGCTCCGCGTCCGTGACAGAATTGAGCATCGGGTCTGCTCGCGAATTCTACCCTCGAGGTGCGCGTCGTGTTCCTCCCCCAAAAGAAACTCACCCCTGTGCTTGCTGTCGTGGCCGGAACACTGCTTGCGCTTACCGCTTGCGGCGCGCCTTCGGCAACGAATCCGGGCACGGCAAACTCCGGGAATTTCGCCGGGACTGCGGTCACTGCTGCAGCCGGCACCGGAGTTGCCAGCGTGACGCTGAGTCCCGCCACGGTGACCGGCGGCTCTTCCACCGAAGTCACAGTTCATCTCACAGCGGCCGCGCCCACCGGCGGAGCCAGCGTCGAGCTGAGCAATTCCGACACCAGCGTCGTGACCACTCCCGCAACCGTCAAAGTTGCAGCGGGTCAGACCAGCGGCGCGGCCGCGGCGTCCACCAAATCAGTCAGCGCAGTCACGGCCGTTGCCATCAGCGCGCTTTACAATGACACGGTTGCAGGCGCCGCACTCACGATTGATCCGGCGACAGGCACGCCTTCATTTACCGTCGCAGACCAGCCATCATCTCTGACCATCGTGCAGGGCAAGTCGGGGTCGACAAAAGTCACCACGAAAATCACAACGGGATTCGATCACGCGCTCAAGCTGACCGCCTCAGGCATTCCTTCCGGCGTTTCGCTGAGCTTCAGCCCTTCGACGATCGCCGCTCCTGGAGCGGGAACTTCCACAGCCAACGTCAAGGTTGAATCCAGCGCGAAGCCGGGAACTTATTCCATTCACCTGACGGCCACCGGCGCGACCTCCCGCAGCGCCAATTTGAGCCTGAAAGTCCCCGCCCCGAATCCCGGTCCCGGCGCGACGTTTCAAGGATGCTGGTACCAGCAGAACGGCAACAAGTATCAGGGAGCAATCGTCTCGGTTGACAATCCGGGCACGTATCCATTCAATGCTGTTCTGTATCACGGCACGACCTGCAATCCCAACGACTTTGCCGATCAGTTTGGCTTTGGCACAGACTTGAACTTCGGCGGCTTTGACACCATCTTCTGGTTTACCGACTTCCACGATCAGACGGACACGTCGGCCATCTGGCAGGTGGGTAGCGATACGTCGGCGTGCGTGAACTACACGGTCGCCCCGGATTGCCAGTGAAGGATTGACCGCGCCCCAAGCCATCGGCACCCGAAGCGCTGGTCGAAGTTAGATCAGTGCCGCGGCCTCACATTTCCCAAAAGAACCTGCCATCGCAGGTATAATCGGCGCGACACATCCGCCGTGAAACATGGCACTGACTTCCGGGACGAAACTCGGGCCGTACGAAATCCAATCCCTGCTGGGCGCGGGCGGCATGGGCGAGGTCTATCGCGCCCACGACTCCCGGCTCGACCGCACGGTGGCGATCAAAGTTCTGCCCGCATCTTTTTCCGCCGACCGCGAGCGCTTGCAGCGCTTCGCTCAGGAAGCGCGCGCCGCGGCCGCGCTCAATCATCCCAACATTCTTTCCATCTTCGACATTGGCGAGGCGCAAGGTGCGCCCTACGTTGTCTCCGAGTTGCTCGAAGGAGAGACCCTGCGTGAGCGCCTGCGCAATGGTCCGCTGCCCATCCGCCGAGTTATTGATTACGCCTTGCAGGTGGCGCGAGGCCTGGCGGCGGCGCACGACAAAGGCATCGTGCATCGCGACCTGAAGCCGGAGAATCTCTTCCTGACCCATGACGGCCGCGTCAAAATTCTGGATTTCGGTCTCGCAAAGTTGACGCGTCCGGAAGCGCCCAGCGGCAGCGGCGACGCGCCTACCGTCCAGGTCGCGACGGAGGCTGGGCTGGTGATGGGCACGGCCGGCTACATGTCGCCTGAACAGGTTCGAGGAAAACCCGCCGACAATCGCTCTGACATTTTCACCTTCGGCGCCATTCTCTACGAAATGATCACCGGCAAGCGCGCCTTCCACGGCGAGACCTCGGCCGACACCATGAGCGCCATCCTCAAGGAGGAAACGCCGGAGCTTTCCGAAACCACGCGCAACGTTCCGCCGGGTCTGGAGCGGATCGTGCGGCACTGCATGGAGAAGCACCCCACGCAGCGTTTTCAGTCGGCCGGCGATCTGGCGTTCGATCTCGACGCGCTCACCGAAATCTCCGCCAGCACGAAGTCTGGCGCTCAGGCAGCGGTACAACAGGAGCGTGCCGAATCTTCACGCCGCACCATCGCGGTTGCAGCCGGCATAGTCGCACTCGCCTTCGCCATGCTCGCACTGGGCTGGTGGCTGGGGCGCGGCAGCGGTTCGGCGTCACCTCCGGAGTACCAGCAGATCACGTTCCGCACCGGTTCCATCGGCAACGCCCGTTTCACGCCCGACGGCAGCGTCGTGTACAGCGCTTCCTGGGACGGCGGCGACAATCAGCTTTATCTCGCGCGCACCGATGAAAACGGCGCTCGTGAACTGGGTTTGAAAGATGCCGAACTGCTCTCCATTTCGAAGAACGGGGAGTTGGCGATCCGGCTCAACACGGCGTTTTACGGCGGCTATGCGCGGTTTGGAACCTTGGCGCGCGTTCCCTTGAGCGGAGGCACCCCGCGCGAGGTGCTCGAAAACGTGCAAGACGCGGAGTGGACGGGCAACGGCGACAGCATGGCCGTCGTCAAACTCACGCCCGAAAACCGCCACTGGCGTCTGGAGTATCCGATCGGTCACGTGTTGCTCGACACCATCAACTGGATCAGCGACCCGCGCCTTTCCCCGGACGGAAAACTGATCGCGTTTGCCGACCACGAAAATCCGGGAGGCGACGACGAGGGCTCGGTCGCCGTGATGGACATGGCGGGACACGAGAAGAAACTCGCCTCCGGATTTGTTTCGGTCGAGGGAATTCAGTGGTCACCTGAGGGCAACGAAATCTGGTTCACTGCGACCCGCACCGGTAGCGCAACCAACCTGCGCGGCGTCACGTTGGCGGGGAAGGAGCGCACCATCACCAACGTCCCGGGCGGGATGTGGCTGGAAGATATGCGCGGCGGCGCCGCACTGATGATCACGCACCGGGACCGCCTGGGCATTCGCGGCGTACCTCCAGGCGGAAAAGAAGAAAGAGAATTGGGATGGTTCGGATGGTCTGTCGCCAGAGACATTAGCCGCGACGGCAAAAAAGTTCTGTTCGAGGAAGAAGGCGAAGGCGGCGGGCCGAATTACACAGTCTTTCTGCGCGACACGGATGGTTCTCCTCCAGTCCGCATCGGGGAAGGCTTATCGGTGGCCATTTCGCCGGATGCGAAGTGGGTGATCACCAGGCCGGCCAAAGGCGGCCCGCTGAACGTTGTGCCGACCGGCGCGGGCGAGGCGCGCCCGTTAACGCATGACAATGTCACTTACGATGGAGCCCGCTATCTCCCCGACGGCAAACAACTGGTGGCCTTCGGCATCGAGCCTGGTCATGGAGCACGCGACTATCTGATCGATGTGAGCAACGGCAACTCCCGGCCGCTTACACCGGAGGGCTATGTTGGAAGAATGCTCTCTCCCGACGGCCGCCTCGTGGCCGTGGTTGGACCAGACGGAACACGCGGGGTCTGGCCGCTGGATGGCGGCGGATTCCGTGCCATCCCCGAGCTGGACCGCAAGTATGGCGTGGCCGGCTGGACGCCGGATGGAACCGCCGTCTATGCCGTCACGAAGCATCTAGGCGAAAAAACCGCCAAGGTTTCTCGCGTAAATATCACCACCGGCAAGATGGATTTCTGGAAAGAACTCGGCGACGGTCTCCCAACCGGAGCGACGGCTGGCGGCCCACTTTTTTCTGCCGACGGCAACGCCTATGCATACGACTACGACCAAACCCTGTCGGAAGCGTATGTGGTGCGGGGATTGAAATAGGCAGCGCTTCCTCACTACTTCGCCTGGTACACGATCTTGCCCGCGACCATCGTCCAGAGCACCTTAGTGTCGCGCATTTCTTCCGGAGTAATCGTCAAAACGTCGCGATCCAGCAAAACCAGATCGGCGCGCTTGTCGGCCGCGATGCTCCCGATGGAATCAAGATTCATGGCGCGCGCTGAGTTCCGCGTGTAGGCATAGAACATGGCTTCCCGCGGCATGTCTTGCGAAGGATCGAGCACTCCTTCCGATCCCTTCCGTGTCTCGGCCTGATAAATCGCACGAAAGACGTTCGCGGTCGAAACCGGCCAGTCGCTCGCTCCCGAAATCACTCCCCCACTGTCGAGGATCGTCCGCGCCGGATACTGCCACTTGTAAACATCCGGGTCGAGATACGGCTTCACGATCTCGATCGTATCGGGACTCGCCTCTGCCCAGAAAAGCTGCAGCGCGCTGACCACCCCTAATTGCCGGAAGCGGGGAAAATCTTCAGGCAGGACGAACTGCTCATGGGTGAGCGTGTGCGGCAAACCGGAATCGCCGTTGGCCCGCCGCGCAGCCTCAATTCCGTCGAGTGTGGCTTTGACGGCGCCGTCTCCGATGGCATGCACATGGATGATCATCCCCTGCTTGTCCGCCGCGATGCACAACTCGGCGAACGTCTTTGGGTCGAACAGCAAATCGCCGTAGCGCCCTGAGTTCTTGTACGGTTTGCTCATGTGCGCGGTCTGCGACGGATACTCCACCACTCCGTCAGCGAAAATCTTGATGCCGCTGAGGTGCAGATGGGGAACATCTTTATACTGCTCGCGCGTCTTTTGTACTTGGGCAAGCTCCGCCGCCGGATCCTTTGCCAACACGCGCGGAAACGCATCCACCTCCGAGATCAGCTCGCCGTGATCGGCGAGCAATTTGTAACCCTCGAGGACATAGTCGAAAGCTTCCGGATCGAGCCATGCCGTGATGCCGAGACTGTATTCGTATTGCAGCGCCGCCCGGCCCGCCCGCAGCAATTCATCGGGCGTGTACGGAGGCAGCAGAGGCTCGATTCGGTCTAGGCCGGCGTCGACCAGGAAGCCGTTGGGCCGCATGTCTTTGTCGACGCCGTAGTAGCTGCGTTCGTCGGCGGAAAGCTTCTTCAGGGAATCGGCCGTGATGCCGGCGCGTTGCAGCAGTGCCCGGTTGGCCCAGGCGGTGTGCCCATCCATTCCGCGCAGAAGCACGCTCTGCTTCTCGTACTGTCCGGTGCTGAACCTGGTGTTGAGCACATCGGTATGCGACCAGAACTCGAGCGGCAGACCGAGGATCTCCTGGATGTCGCCCCGCATGCCGCGGCCTGTTTTTCTTGCTTCATCGACGAACGGAGGAAGTTGATCGAGCGTTTGCACTTTCTCGCTGGCGTCAGCGCCGATGAGGCTGAGCCCGCCGTCGATCGAGTGGCTGTGCGAATCGATGAAGCCGGGAAACAGGCTCCTGCCTTCCAGGTTGACGCGTTCGGCATTTGCTGAAGCTGCTTTGGCCACCTCGGACAAATTGCCCACCGCCACGATCCGGCCGCCCTTGATGGCAACCGCTTCGGCATACGGATTCTGCGGATCACCGGTGAACACCTTGGCATGAAAGAATATCCGCTCGTCAGCACTTCCCTGCGCCCAGAGAGAAGAACCCGGCAGGACAACGAAGAACAGCGTGAGGAGCAACAAAATCCGGCAACTCCGCGATTTGTGTCTCACGGCATCACCTCTCTCAGAAGTTCAGAGGATTGGACTCAACCGGCACAACTATACATAAGTCCGCGCACGCTGCGGCGAACAGTAGCGCGCAAAAAATCGAGAAGAGAAATTCGAAATGGTCGGGACGGCGAGATTTGAACTCGCGACCCCTTGCACCCCAAGCAAGTGCGCTACCAGGCTGCGCCACGTCCCGACTAGGAAGGATTCCGCTTGTGCGGCACTGCATTTTGTGCAGGTCCGGCGGAGGGGTTTCATCGCAATTCTACACCAGAGTAAGGGCTTAAAAGACGCCTTGTCATCCTGAGCGAAGCGAAGGATCTATGCAGTTTGCCGGCTGCGCTTCAGGGCGACACATTGCATAGGTCCTTCGGGCCGCAAAAAACGCGGCCCCCAGGATGACAAGCATGATCCAATGCGGTCAAGCTCTGCTCGACAGGGCGGACGAATGCGTCCGCCCCTACACGAGCTACGCTAAATCTCTCCAGTTCGCTCCCACGCCCATCTCCACCTGAAGCGGGACGGTCAGCGCGTGGGCCTTCTCCATGTGTTCGCGGACCAGTGGTTGCATCGCTTCGACTTCGTTCTCCGGGACTTCAAACACAAGTTCATCGTGCACCTGCAGGGTCATTCTCGACTTCAGCCCGCGTTCGCGCACAGCTGCATCAATGCGGATCATCGCGATCTTAATCAGGTCGGCCGCTGTCCCTTGCAGGGGCGTGTTGACCGCCGTGCGCTCGGCAAATCCGCGCTGGTTGGCGTTCTTGCTGTTGATGTCCGGAATCGGCCGCACGCGCCCGAACAACGTCTTCACCTTCAAGTCGCGCCGGGCCTCGTCGAGAGTCCTGTCGATGAACGCCCGCACTCCTTTGTACTTTTCGAAGTAATTCGCGATGAACAGCTTGGCCTCACCCGGCTCAATGCCAAGTTGCTGCGACAGCCCGAACGCCGAGAGTCCGTAGACGATGCCGAAATTCACCACCTTCGCCTGCCGCCGGTGGTCGGGCGTGACCATCAGCGGAGGCACCCCAAAGACCTGCGAGGCGGTCAGCGTGTGAATGTCGTCGCCGCGCCGGTAAGCCTCAACCAGCAGCGGGTCGCGCGAAAAGTGCGCCAGCAGGCGCAGTTCGATCTGCGAATAGTCGGCAGTCAGCAGCACGTGCCCAGGCTCAGCGATGAAAGCCGCGCGAATCCCGCGTCCCAACTCGGTGCGGATGGGAATATTCTGCAGGTTGGGATTCGCCGAAGAAAGCCGCCCGGTCGCAGTCCCCGTCTGATCAAGCGTGGTGTGCAACCGTCCGGTAGCCGGATTGATGAGCGCCGGTAGAGCATCGACGTAAGTGGATTTCAGCTTGGTGAGCTGGCGATAGTCGAGCACCATGCGCGCGATGGGATGATTCTCTGCGAGTTCTTCCAGCACATCGACCGCGGTCGAAATCGTCCGCCCCTTGCCGTATTTCACCGGCTTGGGCAGATTCATGCGGTTGAAGAGCACATCCCCCAGTTGCTTCGGCGAGCCGACGTTGAATTCCATCCCGGCGACTTGGTAAATCTCTTTTTCCTTCGTCGCGATCTCGCGCTCCAGCTCGGCGGACATTCGAGCAAGCGCTGCCGTATCGATCTTGACTCCGGCCTGTTCCATGCGAGCCAGCACGGGCACGAGCGGCAAATCGATTTCGTCATACAACTTGATCAGGCCGGCCTGCTCCACCTCTGTACGCAGCGCGCCCGCCAGCCTGCCCGTGACGTCCGCGGATTCGGCAAGCTCGTCGCTGAGCTTCAGGTTGAAGCGACGCAAAGCAACATCGTCAAGCCCGTGAGCTGAATATGTGGGATCGAGCAAATACGAGTAAAGCCTGGAATCGTGGCGGATGCCTGCCAGCACGATGCCGAGCGGCTCCAGCGCATGGATCGCAGCTTTGTAATCATGGATTGCCACGGGCACGGTCGCGCTCGCCAGCACCGCCCGTATTTTTTCAGCTGCATCGCCCGAGTCAAGGCCGACAATCGTTGCCGATCCTGCTGCGGTGGAGATCGCCACCCGACGGACTACGGGCTCGCGATGCGCGCCCGACATCGACGTGCCCACCAGGAATAGTTGCCCCGCTTTGGCTTCCTCTTGCTCGTCTTCCGTTTCGTCTGCTTCAGACGTCTCGGATTCTTCCTGCTCAACTGCCACCGCCAGGACGCCGCCAGGGGCGACCGATTTCACCACCCTCTCCACGTCCGCTGCCGACTTCGCTTCGCTGTAGTGTCCCTGCGTCACCTCAACGACCGGCAACAACTCCTTAAGCAGCGAAGTGAATTCCAGCTCCGTGAAGAGCTCGCGCAGCGCATCAACGTCTGGGTCGCCCACCCGCATGGCCGCAACGTCGAACTCCACCGGCACGTTGGTATCAATGGTCGCCATGCTCTTGCTGAAGAGGATGGTTTCGCGGTTGTTCAGGAGAGATTCGCGATAGGTCTTCTTTTCTACTTCGGCGGCGTGCTCCAGCGCCTGCTCCACCGTGCCGAAGCGCTTGATGATCTCCACCGAGCCTTTGTCGCCGATGCCGGGCGCTCCGGGAATGTTGTCGATCGAGTCTCCGCGCAGCGCCATCACATCCACCACTCGCTCGGGAGGCACGCCCAGAATCTCTTCCACTTTGGCCGCATCGCAAATCAGGTTGTCCTTGGGCGGATTCAGAATCTGCACACGGTCGTTGACCAGCTGCATCATGTCCTTGTCGCTGGAGACGACGTAGACCGGATACGACGCTTCCGCCGCCTTGCGGGCCAGAGTTCCGATCACGTCGTCAGCTTCGAACCGCTCCATCTCAAGAATCGGAATCCGGTACGCCTGGAGTGCGCGGCGAATATAGGGTACTTGCTGCGCCAGATCTTCCGGCATGGCGGCGCGGTTCGCCTTGTAGCCCTTGTACTCGACTTCGGTAAACGTCTGCGTCTTGATGTCGAACTTGCGGATTGTGGTCACCGCCTCGGCCTGCTCGTCGCGGAAGGTCGGCCCGGCCACGTCAAACACGGCTGCCAGGTACTCGGGCGCAAAATCATCGCGCAGCTTGCGCAGCATGTTGACGAAGACGTAAATCGCGGCGGTGGGCAGACCTTTCTTGGTCGACATCGGCCGCTGCCGCGCCATGGCATGATAGGCGCGGAAAATGAACGACATGGTGTCGATCAGAAAAATGCGGCCGTTGGAACCATCTGAGAGGGATGGTTCGGGCGGCGACGCAGCGCTGGTTTTAGCGGCAGCGCTGGAAGAAGGCTCCGAAGATTTTTTTCGTGATGGCAACCCGCCTAGTGTAGCAGCAGAAATGCAGCTGGAAATAAGATCGGGCACGGCGGTGCGCGGAGTCGGCGCAATGCTGCTGCGCCTCAGAAATCCACGCGAAAACTGGCTTCCACTACCTTTTTTGCCTTGCTGCCGGCAGGATTGCGGAAGACCAGATAGTACTTCACAGACTGGTTCATGGAAGGAGGGAGATCAAAATTTACCGCCTGATTGTGCGACGCTTCTACCGAGAACAGGGCATCGCTGGCCTGACCGCTGGCGAACTGGCCGTGCTGCTCCTCGTTGAGAATCAGGAAGTCGATGTTCGCCGAATCGTCGGACTCCCCGTGCGCCTGCCCGACGAACGACGCGAAAATCCCGTGCAGGTGCGGCTGTGCCGCGTGCGCCGGAATCTCGAAGGGGATCACAGCCGAATCTCTCAGGTTGAATGTCTTCTGCAGAACAGGCTCGGTGGTCCCCACCGGCGACGATGCACCGTGGTCCGAGGGAACGGTGGCGGGCTGGGCTGTGGGCGCCTCTTTCTTGTCACAGGCCACACCGGCCAGCAACAGTGCCGCCAAAACCGGCCACAGATACGAGCGCTGGGGCATCTGGCGTCAGTGCACCACAGTCTTTCCCACCGTAGTCGTGCCGAACATCATATTGAAATGCAGCTGAATCTCTCCGCACGTGCCCTGGTCAGGAGAATAGACTACGCAGGTGTCGAACGGGCGCGAGTACACGTGCAGGCTCACGGCGCGCTGGCTGAATTCACGAGGATTGATCACGCGGTGCACGGGGTCAGCGGGATCGACAGCGCACGGGTGAGCGATATTCATCTCGACCGTGTTGAGCGGTTCGAGCCGGCAGCGGCCGGCGTGCAAATCCTGTTGCACGAGATGGAAGTTCTCCACCAGTAGCCGTCCGATCGGGACTGCCATCCAGCAGTTCTGGTCGCGGTGATTGTGCACCGAACTGGCCTGTCCCGGCTCCCAGCAGATCGCGATCAGCTCGTACAGGGAAGTCCGTTCGATCAGATTGCGCGTGTAGTGTTGCCGGTCCCAGGTCAGATAGTGAGCCAGAGATTCAGCATCGACCGGCGTTTCCTGCAACAAACGACGCACCGGCTCGATCCGATCGAAAGCTGCTTCCGGCAGCTTCCGCAGCCCTGCCACAAGAGCTTGGATAGTGACGAGCTTTACCGCCGTGGTCATGATGCGCTCCGGAGAAAGAGTATAGCGCAGCAGATAGTGTGGGGCGGACACTCCTGTCCGCCGCCTTTGACTTTCGACTCTGGATACGGGTGCCCCATATCTCGCTTGCTGTTTGCGAGACGAAGGATTTCACGGCTCCCTTCCTGCCCCCAGAATCTCCCGGCTCTCTCCCTGCGCCACCGCCGGATACGCCGTTCCCCGGCGCCGCCGCAGATCCCGCGGCAACTCGGAACGCAGCAACCACAATCCCGCCGCTACTGCCGCTGCCCATGTCAGCGATACCAGCGCGAGTTGCAGCAGATCCGCCCTTCTGCTGCCATGCCCGGAGGCGGGCAGCGGCACAACCTTGGCCACTTCAAGGCTGATGGCGCCGGCCACAACGGCTGTCAGCGCCGCTTTTCCCAACTCGCCCCAGCGCAGTTCACGCAGCGATACGAACTTTCGCCGGTGCAGCAGCCAGGCCAGCACCAACAAGTTGACTCCAATCCCGATGTCCGACGCCCACGCCAACCCCACCACGCCAAAGGTGCGAAACAAAATGGAGTACACCGGCAATGAAGCCACCGTAACCACGCTGACAGCCGTCATCGGCGTCAAAGTGTCACCGGCGGCGTAAAATGCGCGCGCATAAAGCCCCTGTGCCGCCCACAGCGCCAGCGAGAGCGAGAACCAGAAGAAGTAAATGGTGGTGGTCTGCGCGTCGCCAAAGAGAAATTTCCCCCGCCGGTACACCAGATCGATGAGGGGAAGCGCCGCCGCCATCATCCAGCCGGTTGCCAGAAACGACGCTGCCGATACCCGGTACACGGAGTCATTGACCGTATCGGCGAATTCTTTCAGCTTCTTCTCATTGAACAGGCGGGCAAAAAATGGCAATGACGCCTGTCCCGTTGCCTGGCCCAGCACCGCAATGGGCACGGCAAACAGGCGTTTCGCATAGTTGAGCCGGGCAATGTCGCCCACTCCTCCTGCGGCATAGTGCCGCAAAATCCAGTCATCGGCGGTGACCAGCGAGACGCCCAGCATCAACGGCACGGACAGCTTCACCCACTCGCGAAAGGCCGGGTTCATCACGTCGAACGAAGGCCGGTAGCTGGTCCCAATCCGCGCCGCGCCAATCACGCTGGCCAGAAACGGCCCGAGGAAACTCCCCGCCAGCGCCCCATATGCCAGCGACGCAATTCCCAGCTTGTGTCCGCCGATTACGCCGCCGAAAATAATGAATAGGTTGTAGATCAGCGGCCCAAAGGCTGGGAATAAAAACAGCCGGTGCGAGAGCAAGACCGCCGACACCACCCCACCCACATAAAAAAATATCTGCGCGGGCAGCAGAATCCGGGTGAGATGAACGCAGAGCTCGACCTGCTCCGGCTTGAAGCCTTTCACGAACCAGCGCACAAACTGCGGCGCGAATATTTCCGTCCCAATCGTCCCCACAATCATCACCGCGGTCATCACCGTGATGATGATGGAGAACGTCTTCTGCGCGTCGGCTTCGCGCTTCTGCGCGAGAAAACGCGTGTAGATCGAAATGAAGGTGATCGAAGCCGCGCCTCCGGCCACGATGTAGTTGAGAAAGTCAGGCAGGGTGAAAGCCGCCACGTAGGCATCGGTCTGCGACCCCGCTCCGAAGGCGAAGGCGATGTAGGCCTCGCGCGCGTAGCCGATCACGCGCGACAGCATCACCGTCCCCATCAACAGCACGGTAGCCGAGAACGCAGTGTGCTGGTGCGAGGGGCGGAAGAAGCGCAGCAGTTTCGTCATCGAGACCCGATCGGACTTCCAATCTTATCGGAATCTCAAATCAGGGTTGCGACTTACTCAGTGTCCGTTCCCAAAGTGGCAACGCAGCTGCAAGTCAGCCTCGACTGCTCACTGTCCCGGCGCGACCCAAACCTTGCCTGCCGAAACCAGGTCCGCGTTCGACACTTCAGTCGACAATCGCACGTGCTGCCAACCCGCTTTCTTGGGAGGCTTGGCGAGAAAAGTCAGAAAATACTGGTGCGTCAGGCGATGCGATTGGTTGTCGAGGAAGGGAGTAAACGACACGGGTGCTCCGGTGAAACCGATGTAGTAGGCCTCCCCGCCGGTTTCCTCCGCCAGCCGCGACAGATAGATCTGGCCCCAATAGGTCTGCCAGTAGCTGTGGCCAAAATGGCCAACGCCCGGATTGTAGATGGCCGAAACCAGGACGCCGGCGCGCACCGCATCATCGATCGCTTCGGTCAGATATGGATCCTGAGGGTCGGCTTCGCCGTAGTAGCGGTCGATGCCATCGGTGACCATGACGACCTCCCGCCGCGCTGTGCTGGCCGGCCAGCGCTTGATCAGGTCGCTTAGAGAGAAATACGGGCTGCCATTGGCGCCTCTGATCCCCAATGGCAAGCGTAGCGCCTTGGCTACCAGCGCATGGTCGCTGGTCAGGTTCTCGGCCACGCGCGCGATCCCGTTTTGCATGTAGGCCAAGCCAACTTTCGTCGTGTCCGGCTGCGCATTGATAAACTGCCGGATATCTTCCAGTTGCGTGCCCAGACTGGCGCTCGATCCGTCGTCGAGCAGAATCCACAGCTCCAACGCGGCATGGTCGCCCTGTGCGGGGATCCACTCCGTCACCGTGTCACGATCATGTCCCTCATAGGCCATCACATCGTCCTTGTTGATGACTGGAATGTTTTCCCCGTGACGCGCTTCCACGGTGACCAGCATGTGCGCCGGAACTCCCGCCTCCGGCGGACTTTGCTGTGAAAAGGCGCTCCCTGTACTCAGCAGAAAGACACTCAACAGACCCAAAGTCATCGACGCCAGAAAACTCAGCTTCCTCATGAATCCTCCTTCGCGGAACGGCGGCTTGTGGCACGCGCCCGACGTTACTACTCTAAGACAATCTCCTTCTTGATTAGATGCCCAAGGTGATGACGTGGGAACCACGAACGACGTGGCAGCATTGCGGAGGGATCCTGCTGCATCGCCGATGCACGGCGTTAACTTCTTAAATTTCAATTGGTTACGGCATGATCTTTGCTTGACTGCCGCTTGAGATGGCATGCATTGCCGCCGCCGCCTGTTCTCGCCGAAAGTGGCTTCCATAAGGAAACCGCCCATGAGGCGACGACCTTCGGAGGCGAACATGGCAGTCGCAGGCTCTCAAACCATGACCGAATTCTGTGAGCAAGTGAATCCTCGAGTCCTGCTGGAGATGCGCCGCAGGCGTCCGTTCCCTGACATGCTGCGGGTGCAGGAAAGCTGGCTGGCGGTGCTGGAAAAGCGGGCGCTGCTGTGGCTGGCGGCACGCACGCCCGAACGCATCGGCCCGGACCATCTGACTGTGCTGGGACTGGCAGCACAAATCGGCGCCGGCGTTTGTTATGCCCTTGCGGCATGGAACCGTTACGCTCTGCTCGGCGTCACCGCCTGTCTAGCGCTGAACTGGCTGGGCGACTCGCTCGACGGGACGCTGGCACGAGTTCGCCAGCGCTTGCGCCCGCGTTACGGATTCTATGTCGACCACATGGTCGATACCTTTGGCGCGGTTGCACTTATGGGCGGCCTGGCTCTTTCCGGCTACATGCACCCATGGATCGCAGCCGGACTTCTCGTCGCCTTCCTGATGCTTTCGATCCAGTCCTACCTGGCGACGCACGCGCTGGGCGAATTTCGTATTTCGTTCTGGCGCTTCGGCCCCACTGAGCTGCGCATCCTGCTGGCGGTGGGCAACTTAGCTCTCTTCTGGAAGCCGGCCGTGAACCTCCTCGGAGACCGGTACCGCCTTTTCGACGTAGGCGGCGTCATCGGTCTGGCGGGAATGGGAGCTATGGTTGTCGTGTTTACCCTGCAGAACACCATGCGGCTTTATCGTGAAGAAAGGATCGAGCAATGACCATTCCCTCGACCTCCTGCGCAGCGTCTTCCACGCTCGCGCGATGGTGCAAATTTAACTTCGTCGGCGGGATCGGTATCGCCGTGCAATTCGCCGCACTGATTTTGCTGAGGAGCGTTCTACACCTGAATTATCTTGTCGCAACAGCCATCGCGGTCGAGGCGGCCGTGGTCCACAACTTCGTTTGGCATGAACAATTCACCTGGGCCGATCGATTGCAGACGAGATCGCGTACCTCAGGGGCTGGAACCCGAAATCTTCCAGGCACATTTTTCGCAGCGCTGAAGCGCTACGCCACCCAAAATCCGTTTGTGCTCGCTGCAGAGTACGTGCCGGCGGGGCGCAGCCTGCGCCATCCGAGCGTGGTGCGCTTTCTGCGCTTCAATCTCAGCAACGGAGCCGTTTCGATCCTGGGCAACCTGGCGTTGATGCGAGTAATGGTCGGGCTGGGCCACATGAACTATCTCGCCGCCAACGCCATCGCGATCGCGCTATGCTCGCTGGCAAACTTTCTGCTGAGCAATGAGTGGGTGTTTGCGGAGTAAGCGCCCGGGCTTCAAAATGCGGAAGGTCGAGGTCGTTGAAGTTTTTCGCGACCTCGCCCCCCAAAAACATTAAGTTGGAATCTTCAGAACAACTTTGCCGTAGTTCTTGCCCTCTTCCAGCAGCTTGTAGGCCTCGACGGCACGTTCCATCGGCAACACGTGGCCGACCTGTGGAATGAGCTTGCCTTCGGCGATCCACGCCGAGAGCTGCTGCCACGCGGGCTCCATGATCTCGCGCTTCTGCGACAGATAAGACAGCCAGAGACCCTGCAGGATGCCGGATTTGGCGTACATGGCGCGCAGCTCGAGTTGCGGCGCCTGGCCGGTGGCTGTGCCGTACTGGATTACGCGCCCGAAGTCGTGGAGACAGCGGGTGCTCTTCGCCGTGTGCTCTCCCCCCAGCATCTCGAAGACGGCGTCAACGCCCTCGCCATGGGTAAGATTCTTCACCACTTCTTCGTAGTCATGCTGCTTGTAGTTGATGGGGTGCTGCAGGCCGAGCGGCTTGACGCGGGCGAGCTTCTCCTCGGACGATGACGTGCCGTACATCTCCACGCCCAGCAGCTTTCCAATCTGCACGGCTGCGGTACCGACGCCTCCGGCGACCGCGTGGATCAGAACGCGAGGCGTGCGCTGCGGAGCTTCGCTCCGCTGGACAGCCGAGGGCGGCTGTCCCCACATGGCCTGTTGTACAGAACCGGTCATTCCTGCCTGCCAGTACAGCAGATAAGCCGTGAAGTAGTTGACCGGGAAAGCCGTGGCCTGCTCATCGGTCCACGCGTCGGGAACGGTCCAGAGCATATGAGAGTAGGCAGCAGTTTTTTCCGCGAAGGCAGCCCACTGCGCGTACCCCATGACCCGGCGCCCGGTCTTCTCCTCGACGCCGGCGAATTCACGACCTGCGATCAATGGCGCCGCGGGCGTTCCGGGATAGCCGCCCTTGGTGGTCATAACGTCGGCGAAATTTAGCCCTCCAGCGGACACGCGGACAATGGCCTGTCCGGGTTTCGCCACAGGCTCGGGGGCCTCCTGAATGGCGAGGGCTTCGGGACCGGTCAAACGGGTGATCATCAGAGCTTTCATAGTCGAGAGTGTAGGCGAGCTTGTTGTTCTACGGCAATCGGCGAATCAGAAAACAGACTCCGGGGAGGACTGAACTAGTAGGACAATCGCTTGGGAAGAATTGAAAAACATCCCGGCCGCGAGACAAGCACGGCCGGGATGTTCTGCCCAGACGGAGATGTCGCCGCGCCTACAGGCTTACAAACAAGGCGACGCGTACGCCGGGGTGCAACAGGTCGAAGAGGAAATACTCTCCATCGATGTAGTCGACATAGCACTGATCGGTAAATGCCCAGTCCGCCGGCCACGGGTCAATGAAGACGAACGTGTAGCCGCTGTAGACGAATTGCTGGCGTCCTTCAACCACCACCGGCTGATGGACAACGAAAGCATGCTGCCGGCCAAAGTTCGCCCGGAACTTGTCGTCGGGAATACGCGCACTTTTACCGGCCGGATGGGCGCCTCCTCCCTGCTTCATCGCTTTTTCATTAGCCTTTTCGTCGTTCTTTTCCTGTTGCTTCATGGCTTTTTCGTCAGCCTTGCTCTGATCCGGCTTTTCCGGTTTCGCTTGCTCTTGCTTTGGCGGCTTAACGTCGGGCTGCCGGGCAGGTTCAGCTGGACGGGGTTCTTGTTGATTTGGTTCGGGTTTGGGCTCTTGCCGTTCCTCGGGTTGCTGCGCAAACAGCGCAACCGGCGCCCCAAGCATCAGGGTTAAGGCCGCGGCGGTCAGCCATCGAGAGACTCTCATAGGATTTCCTCCAGGTGCTCTCCGGTCGCAACAGCGGGCCGGGGTTCCTCAAGAATGAAGCTCAATTGGGATGCCCCGATCAGTTCCAGCGCGGTCAGGCGAAACACTTAAAGGGATGGCAGAGAAACTGCACTCTGGGCGGTTCTTCCACAGAGGTATATACTTTTGGCGTCGGATTCCTGACCACCCGGCCGAGCCCCTGTGGGCCGGGACGGGGCGCTGGTTTCATTCCCCTATTCATAAGCGCCTCGCATGTGAAAGGCTGATTCCCGCTGGGGCGGCGGGGAAGAGGCACGGGTGCATCGCGCTGCTGTGCGGCCGCGCTATCGCATTCGGGGAGGGTGTTGTCGTGGATATCATTTTTGTACGCCTTCTTTTTGTCGTTGTGGTTGCAGTTACTGGCTTCGTCATCGCACCATTCAACCTGCCTCGTGACTGGGATGCAGGCGTGGGGGCGCTGGTCGGGGCGTCTATCGTTCTGTTCGAGTGGAAGCTGCGCAGCGTCAGTTTGAAACGGCTGATCGGCGCCGCCATCGGAAGCATCCTTGGCATCTGCGGCGCCTACCTGTTTGCCCTGGTGATCCGCAGCAGTGTGCCCGCTGGAAACACCCAGAGCTTCCTCCAGATCATGGTCATGCTTCTGATGGCCTATGTCGGTCTGATTGTGGGCGCCAACAAGGGTGATCTGCTGAACCTGGCGGCGCTGGGGGGAATCTTCGGCGGCGAGAAGCAGTCGCGGAAGAGTTACAAGATCCTTGATACCAGCGTGATCATCGACGGGCGTATCGCGGACATCGCCGAAACCGGATTTCTTGACGGCGTGATTGTGACTCCGCAATTCGTTCTGCGCGAGCTTCAGCTGGTCGCCGATTCGGCCGATTCGCTGAAGCGCAATCGCGGGCGGCGCGGCCTCGACATTCTGCAGCGCCTGCAGAAGGTCGCCAACCTGCAAATCCAGATCGTGGAAGATGACTTTCCCGCCGTCCGCGAGGTCGACCTGAAGCTGATCGAGCTGGCCAAGTTGTACGAGGGCAAAATCATCACCAACGACTTCAACCTGAACAAAGTGGCCCAGCTGCAGGGGGTTGAGGTGCTGAACATCAACGAACTGGCCAATTCGCTGAAGCCGATCGTGTTGCCGGGCGAGACCATGCGCGTGTTCATTCTGAAGGAAGGCAAGGAGTACAACCAGGGCGTGGCCTATCTGGACGACGGCACCATGGTTGTGGTCGACAACGCGCGCAAAATGATCGGCAAGACCATCGACGTGTCGGTGACGTCGGTGCTCCAGACTACGGCCGGGAAGATGATTTTCGGCAAATGGGACGAACGCGCTGCCTATGCGCGTCCGCCCGCACCGACTCCGGTTCCGATAGTCGTGGCGGGAACCGGGACGGCGGGCGTGCCCGCTGCAGGTGTGGAAACGAAGACGGGGCAGTAGTCCGAGATCATCCAGGTCCATGGTGGCGCGGGCGCTTCCGCCCGCGAACTCTGACCACAAGCAGCGAAGCCGACACCTCTGCGAGATTTCGAGAGGCGATCAGTAATTTAGGGCGAGCTTTTCGTGGGCAAGAGTGCCCGGTTCCCCAGCCTGACAGCTGAGATCCTGGGATCCCGCGATTCAGTTCTCAGGCGCTATGGACGAAACCTCGATCGTCTTTCCCTGAACTGCGCCGATGACGCGAGCGCGCTGACCCGCAAACCTCTTCAGAAGAACCGGATCGCCGGCCAGCGGGCGCGTGCGGTCGCCGTCCACCAGAGCGAACGAGGCCCCGCTATGCACGCACTCGCGGGCGCAGTCGTCGGCCGTCTTCCCCATTTTGGCCGCGTGCTTGGCGCCGCAGCGGGTGCAGGTCACCATACCTTCGAAAGTCCTCTCGCGTACGGTTGACGATGCCGCCTCCTGCCCAAAGGCAGGACTCTCCAGTAGCACGGAAGTCGCGGCAGCGAGGGTTGCAATCAGCAGCGCCAGGGCGAAGGCAATGGCTGTGCTGACCGCGACGGTTTCAACCCACAGGCGGTTCGCTCTCATGACGTAATTGCCAGAGCAACTGGCCTGCCAGCAGTTCAGCCCGCCGGTCTCAGGCTAACTCCCTGAAACGAAACTACATGGAAAACTCGGAGGGAAAAGGTCTCCTGCCGCTGCATCTCGCCAAGGAAGAAACTTCCGGACGGTGAGCACGCTGGAGGCTACAGTGTTCACCCTACTCGAACGCTGAGCCAGACCCCATGCCAGGACAAGTCGTGCGTGGTCAAGCCGGAATACTCCCGCATTTGAACTCGTCACCGGTCGCTCGTATACTGACTGCCCGCCATGAAGGTTGTCGTCATTATTCCGGCTGCAGGCCTGGGTACGCGCATGGCGCCTATGCCCAGCGCGCCCATTCCAAGCGCTCGCAACGCGAAAACCAAGAAACCGATCCCCTCGAAACAGTTCACGGAACTCGGCGGCACGCCGATCCTCATTCACACGTTGCGCAAGTTTGCCGCGGTAGAGGCGGTGAGCGAGATCTGGTTTGCCCTGCGCGAAAACGAGATGGAGGGATTCCGGGAACGCCTGCGCAAGGAAGCGAGGGACGTTCTGCCGAAGCGCGTCGAACTCGTGGTTGGCGGCGAGCACCGCCAGCAATCGGTTGAGCATGCCCTGAACGCAATTTCGGCTGCTCCGGATGACATTGTGCTGGTGCACGACGCTGTCCGCCCGTTCGTCACTGCGGAGATCATCCACGAGGTCATCGAGGCAGCGAAGAAATACGGCGCTGCGATCGCCGGCCTGCCCGCCGTCGATACCGTGAAGCAGGTGGAACGCACCGCCGAAGGAGCCATCATCAAGGCTACGATCCCGCGCGCGGGAATTGTTCTGGCCCAGACCCCGCAGGGGTTCCGATACAACGTCATCAAGAAGGCGTTCGACGAGGCCTCCACCGACGGCTACACGGGCACCGACGAAGCATCGCTCGTCGAGCGCTCGGGCCACGAGGTAGCCGTCGTGATGGGCTCGCCAAAAAACATAAAGATCACCACTCCGGGAGATATGGAACTGGCAGAGTTCTATTTACGGAAATGAGCCACGGATTTTCACGGATCTACACGGATAACCCTTTTGCGGACGGCGTAGACTCGTTCGTGATGGCTACCCCATCGGTGAGTTTGAAGCACTCCGATCTGACTGACAAAATCATCGGAGTGTTTTACGACGTGTACAACGAACTCGGCTACGGTTTTCTCGAATCCACCTACGCCGAGGCGATGGCCATCGCGCTCGCTCAGTCCGGACTCCTCGTTGCGCGGGAAGTTGCCGTACCCGTCTGGTTTCGCGGCATGAAAGTAGGGCACTATTTTGCGGATATGGTGGTAGACAATTCCGTGTTGCTGGAACTGAAAACCGCACGCAGCCTGGAAGCGGCCCACGAAGCACAACTTCTGCACTACCTCCGAGCGACCAAAATCGAAGTGGGTCTCCTCTTGAACTTCGGCCAGCGTCCAGAATTCCGCCGGTTGCTTTTTGACAACGATCGAAAAAAGATCCGTGAAAATCCGTGCGAATCCGTGGCTAAGGTTTCCGCATGAGAATCGGCTACGGCTTTGACTCGCATGAATTTCGCCCCGGCATCCCGCTGAAAATCGGTGGCATCGCGCTCGCCCACGACAAAGGGCTCGGCGGACACTCGGACGGGGACGTGCTGCTGCACGCCCTCACCGACGCCCTGCTCGGCGCGATCGCGGCTCCCGATATCGGAACCCTCTTTCCTCCGTCGGACCCGAAGTGGAAAGGGGCAGATTCGGCCGTCTTCTTGCGCGAAGCTCTAAAGCGAGTGCGTGCCGCGGGTTGCGCTGTGGCCAACGTCGACGCCTGCCTGATTCTGGCCGCGCCCAAGATCGGCCCGCATGCCGTCGCGATTCGCGGGCAGGTCGCAAAACTGCTTGGCATTGACGTGAGCAGCGTCGGGCTGAAGGCGAAAAGCCCGGAAGGTCTCAACCTCGAAAACGCCGCGGTCGCGCACGCGGTCGTTCTCCTGGAAAAGACGCAGAAGCCGCGCCGCCCGAAACGATAAACCCGTTTCTCCGCCTGGAGATCACATGAAATTCGCCACAGCTATGCTCGCTGCATTCCTTCTTCTTTTCGCCATCCCGTTCATAGCGCAGAAATCGGGGAACGAACCGGGTCATGTCGATGTACCAACTATCGCGCCGCGCGCCCAAGACGTGGCCACGATTGACGGAATCATGAAAGCGTTCTACGAAGTCATCTCCGGTCCGGCGGGACAGGCGAGGCAATGGTCGCGCGACCGCACGCTCTACATCAAAGACATCCGCTTCGTGATGATGTCCGAGGATCAGAACGCGCAGCCCGTCGCTCGCATCGCGAGCCACCAGCAGTTCGTCGACGCCGCCGATCCTGTGCTCGTCAAAGACGGCTTCTACGAGATTGAGATTCACCGCGTTACGCAGAAATTCGGCCATATCGCCCACGTATTCAGCACCTACGAGAGTCGCAATAAAGTCGATGGGCCCGTGATCGCGCGCGGCATCAACAGCGTGGAGCTTTTCTTTGACGGCACGCGCTGGTGGATTGCCTCAAATATCTGGGACGATGAGCGGCCGGACAATCCGTTGCCGACGGAGTATCTGCCGGAGAGGAACGAGAAGAAGTGAACTTCTTCGCCCCGGATGACGCGGATGAGTACGGGAATCCGTGGAAATGCGTTTCTTCCGTAGCGGCTTGGTTTCGACTACCTGGAGCACTCTCTCACCGCTTGCACCAGCGCCCGAAAGATCGTCCGCGATGGTTCATCGTCATCGACCGAGCGCTCCGGATGCCATTGCACCGCCAGCACGAAGTGATCGGGCGAAGTTCCTTCCAGCGCTTCGATGATGCCGTCATCAGGGCAGCACGCCACGATGTGTAGTCCTTTCCCGATGTCTTCAGCCGATTGGTGATGCGAGGAATTCACAGGGACAACCTGCTGGCGGACAATCTCTGCCAGGTGTGAGCTCTGCTGAATCTCCACCGTGTGCGCCACGGCGACTGTCTTTCCCGCGTCGTGGTTCACCTTCGAGCGAGTTTCTTCCGGCAGAAAATCGGGGATGTGCTGAATCAGCGATCCGCCCCTGTGGACGTTCAGGCTCTGCAGCCCGTAGCAGATGCCCAGCACAGGCTTGCGCTGGTCGTAGGCGTCTGCCAGCAGAAGCTTGTCGACGGTGTCGCGGCGCGGGTCGGCCGCAGCGGTGTGTGGAGAGCGCTCTCCGCGGAACTTGGCAGGATCGATGTCAGCTTTGCTTCCGGGCAGGAGCAGGGCATCACAGCCGCGAGCCAGCCGCAGCACCTCTTCGGCACTTCGATCCAGAGGAATCCGTACTGGCACGCCCCCGGCCAATTCCACCGCGCGCTCATACTGAGGTATCGCTCGCTCAGCGTATTCCGGGTCGAGCGAGTGTGGCAGAGGAATGGCAATGTGGGGCGGCGAGTCCTTCATAGCGCGCTTCGGCTCATCCTTTCGATGTTGGAGAGCGTCTTGCTTTGCCGGTAGTGGCGAATCTCGAGAATCCACGCCAGCACGAAGATGATGCTTCCCGCCACCAGCGCCATGGGCAGCGCGATCAGCCGGTAGGCAACCCGCATGTCAGGATGCACGCCGCGCACCCCGGCGACAACTACAGTCCCGATGATCGCCAGCAGCAGGCTTACCGCAAAGCAAATCAGCGTGCTGATAAACGTCACCAGGAACACGCGCACCGGGATGCCGTACCAGTGCGGCGAGCGCGAAGAGGTCGCAGCCATTATGTCTAACCTACACCATTGAAGCCGGTAGGGTTGAACCGCGTGACCCGGGCCACACTGGTGTATAAAAGACAAAGCATGTCGCAGGCCGCCCCGGCAATTACGCGCAGCCCCGCTGAAGTGGTCCGGTTGACGCCGGTTTCGCAGGCGCCGAACGGCATCTGTTATGCCGCAGCCGGAGAGATCGCGGTCAACTCCTTTGACCTGGACCGTATGGTCGCCGCCGTCCCGGTCAAGATTGCGACGGCCCTCGAACGCAAAGCGTATTACTTTGTCCCGCTGACCGTGAACCAGGGCGAAGAGACGGTCATCGCCGACCGCTACGACGTGGCGCTCAGCGACAATGCGGTCTGCCATCGCAACCTGAACCTGGGCGACTCGCAGTGCGTCTTCATCTCGACCCGTCTGATGGACGACAAGTTTTCCGTCGCCTTCGAGTTCTATATCAACGTCGGTCACGCGCTGGTCGAGCGCGCCGGAATCTCGCACGAATTCAGCGAACTGGCCTGGAGCCAGGCCGAGGCGGGCATTCGCGGCGAAACCTCGCTCGACGCCTGGGAGGCCCGGAAGCTGGCGACCGCTGGCGGTCCCGACGCGGAACGATACAAGAACGAGTATTTAGAAGCGACGTTTTCCGACACGATTTCGATCTATCTGCTGTCGCTCTATCTTGACGTCGACTACTACGACCTGCGCGAGCGCGACTACCCGCTGCTGGCGCCCTCGGCGCTGGCCGAGCGCCTGCGCAAAATCGCCGAGATGTTCCCGCCCAACATGGGCTTTGAATTCGCGATTCTCTACAAGCGGCGCGGGTAGCAAAGCCTCTGTATTGCGTGGTCGTACAACGAACGGGAAGGGCACGACTTCAGTCGTGCCACTGAGGTGCATAAGATATGCGGGCTTCAGCCCCTGAGGGCTTCGTACCCTAACCGCGCCGCGAAACACGAAACCTGCCTCATGCTGGAGCTCTCTTCTGCAGCATCCTCAGAATCCAGTAACCGGCGGCGGCAGCGGCAAGATGCTTCAGCGTATGTCCGCTGACAAGGTGGCCGAGCGCGAAGACCTGCCGGTCGGTGTCCTCGAGAATCTTGGCCACAACATAGAAGCCAACCACCACCGCGAAGTCTGCGCCCCGCGTGTACTTTGCCGGGAACAAGAGCACCAGCAGCAGAACAAGGATGGAATACACCTGCACCGCGGCATAGAAGCGCAAGTCTCCCTGGCTGCGAAGTTCGCTGGCGCGCCAGAGCAGTACGCTGCCCACTCCAGCGGCCTGCAAAAGAGGAAACAGCCAAATGCCCGCGCCCAGGCTCACGCGCTCCGCGATCACCGCCGCCAGCAGCGCCATGAACGTGATCATGATCGGAATGCGGTCCCAGACCAGGCGGGCGTTGTCGGGCGCGAGATGGTAGTAGGCCGAGCCGAAACAGGTGAGCACCAGTCCCGCGAAGACGACGCTGTAAAGCCAGCGTTCACGCGCATCGGAGAACCTCGGTGCGCGCGGCCCGAACAGCACGATCAGTCCCCAGACTCCAACCACCGCAAACGGAATATTCGAGACCACGTCGCCAAAGTTGGGGATGCCCAGCCATGTCCGGTGGTCAGCGAAGTTGTGATAGGACTGGGGTTGCGGAATCGGCGGCAACACAAGCGCAATGATGCCGATGACGAACGCAAGTAAGACCAGGAGCAACGGCGCTTTGGAACTGGAGATCAAGACCAAGTCAGCTTAGCGCACCGAGGGAAATCGGCGTCGCAATATTGAGATCGAAACCTTACAATCATCCTCCCATGACCGTCACCGTTCGATCGTTCGCGAAGATCAATCTCGGGCTGCGCATTGGCGCGGCACGGGCGGACGGATTCCACGAACTCCTGACGGTTTATCAGACCATCGGCCTGCACGACATCATTCGCGTCAGCGTGGGGCGTGGCACGGGGATTGAGATTCTCTGTGCCGACCCGCGCGTGCCGACCGACGAATCGAATACCTGCTTTCGCGTCGTCCAGCGGGCAATGCAGGCGATGCGGGCGAAGGGACGCGTGGTGATTAAGATCGAGAAACGGCTTCCGGTCCAGGGAGGCGTGGGTGGGGCCTCGTCGAACGGAGTCGCTGCGCTGCTGGGGCTGGAGCGAGCGGTGAAGAAGACTCTGCCCGCTGCGGAAAAGCTGCGAATCGCCGCGGAGGTCGGTTCCGATCTGCCTTTGTTTCTGGTCGGCGGAACCGTGCTCGGCGTGGGGCGCGGTGAGCAGGTGTATCCGCTGCCGGATTTGCCCGCGCTGGCCTGCGTGGTGGTGACGCAGGACGTGGGAGTATCGACACCGCAGGCGTTTGCCGAGTGGGATCGATTGTGTGCAGAAGGGTCATGTGGGGCGGGCACTCTTGCCCGCCAAGCAGCGCCTGGGGTGCCGAGTTCTGAGGAGTCCCCCGAGCAACAGCCCGCCGAGCATGGCTCGGCCGGACAGCCGAGGGCGGCTGTCCCTACGCAGGCTTCCCTCCTGCCCGGGGGGAAATTGACCGCGTCCACCGCCTCCGATAGAATGAATGAGCTTGGCCGCGGGTTGTCGGCGTGGCTGAGCGAGCCTTACTCCAGTGCTCCTTCTGATTTGAAAGGGAGGGGCCGGGCCGGGAATCCGCTTCTCTGGCTTGTCCGGGCTGGGATCGAGAACGACTTCGAACAAGTCGTTTTTCCTGAGTATCCCGAACTGCGTGAAGGGAAGCGAGCGCTGGAGCGAGCGGGCGCAAGATATGCGTCCTTGTCGGGCTCTGGCTCGGCCTTGTACGGGCTGTTTGACTCGAAATTGGCAGCCGTGCGGGCCGCGGGCCGCCTGCGAAAGCAGGGCTGGGCGGCGCAGGCGACCGCGACGGTGCCGCGGCGGGCGTACTGGAACAGCTCCTAGGTTGACGGCGGTTCCCCGATGGCGCTCTGCTTTCGCCATCGCTCGGACGGGCGAGGCGCCCGTCGCCACGTGGTCCGTGGTCGGACGACGAGTTTTTGATTGTTGATTTTTGATTGTTGAATGAAAATGAATCCGGCCCCCGGGTGGGGGTCTATTCAACAATCAACATTCATCAATCAACAATGGTCGTTACTGGGCCGTCGACTAATGGTAGGTCAAGTGCCTTTGGAGCACTTTGTCTAGGTTCGAATCCTAGCGGCCCAGCCAGAAAAGCAGTTCTCAGTTGCCAGTTCTCAGTTCTCAGTTGAACTGGCTTGAGCCCAAATACTGAGAACTGAGAACCGAGAACTGAGAACTCACTATGGCTACTTTAGTCACGCCGGCCGACAAAGCAGAGAAAGCTGAGAAAAAGAATCCACCTGTGACCGACGAAAAGGCGGAGCGCAAGCAACGCCAGCGCGTGGACGAGAAATTCAAGATCTTCAGCGGCACGGCGAACGAGGCGCTGGCCGACGAGGTTTGCGTCTTTCTCGGCATGCCGCGCGGGCAGGCGCAGGTCATCCGGTTCCGTGACGGTGAGTGCTACGTGCAGATTCAGGAGAACGTGCGCGGCTGCGATGTGTTCGTGATGCAGCCCACGTGCCGCCCGGTGGACGAGCACCTGATGGAGTTGCTGCTGATGATCGATGCGCTGAAACGCGCGTCGGCGCGGCGCATCACAGCGGTGATTCCGTACTTTGGCTATGCCCGGCAGGACCGCAAGGACAAGCCGCGCAGCCCGATTTCGTCGAAGCTGGTAGCCGATCTGCTGACCACCGCGGGCGCGCATCGGGCGCTGATTGTGGATTTGCATACGCCGCAGTTGCAGGGCTTTTTCAACATTCCGGTCGACCACCTGTTCGCTTCGCCAGTGCTGGTGGATCACTTCCGGAAGCTGGCTTTGCCCAATCTGACGGTGGTTTCACCCGACGCGGGCGGCGTGGAGCGGGCGCGGTTTTTCGCCAAGAAAGTCGATGCAGCCCTGGCCATCGTCGACAAACGGCGCGTCGAGATGAACGTGGCGGAAGTGATGCACGTGATCGGCGACGTCAGCGGGCGGACTTGCCTGGTCATCGACGATCTGATTGACACCGCTGGAACACTCGTGAAGACGGCGATGGCTCTGATCGACAATGGCGCGACCTCGGTTTACGCCTGCGCATCGCATGCCGTGCTCTCGGGGCCGGCGGTCGAGAACATCAGGAACTCGGTGATCAAGGAAGTGGTGGTCACGAACACGATCCCGCTTGACCCGGTGGCCGACGCGGCGAGAACAGAAAAGGGAGGAAAGATCACGGTCCTCTCGATCGCGGGACTGATTGGCCGGGCGATTCAGGCCAATCATGAAGAGACGTCGGTCAGCAAGTTATTCATGTGAACGCGCTACGAGCTATGAGCCGCGAGTTATGAGCTATGAGCACGCAAGGTTTGCTCAGGGCTCGAAGCTCGCAGCTGATTTCTAAGACAGGAACTGACTTTTATGGCGACAACACTGGAACAAAACACGTTGGAGGCGCAACCGCGGCAGGCGGGGACTAAGAACGAGGCCCGCCGCGTGCGCAGTGAAGGAAAAATCCCGGGCGTCCTCTACGGAGCGGGCAGGGACTCGCTCTCGGTAACTGTGGATCCGCGGCACGTGCTGCGCATTCTGCACTCGGAGACCGGCCACAACACCATCTTCGACCTCGCTCTCAACGGCGGCGAGCGCACCAAAGCGATGATCGTCGACTGGCAATACGAGCCCATCAAGGGCCACCTGCTGCACATCGACCTGAAGCGCATCGCCATGGACAAGGTGCTGCGCGTAAGCGTGCCCATCAACCTCACGGGCGAAGCCGAAGGCGTAAAGACCGAAGGCGGCATCCTGGAGCACATTCTGCGCGAAGTCGAGATCGAGTGCCTGCCCGGCGACATCCCGAGCCACATCGATGTCGACGTCGCTCACCTCACGTTCGGCAAGGTGCTCCGCGTTTCAGATTTGCCGCATTCGGAGAAGCTGAAGTTCCTGACCGACGCGAACCAGCCGGTGGCGCACGTGACTTCTGTGAAAGAAGAGGTGGTGGCCACGCCTGAAGCTGTGGCGGCGGATGCGGCGGCTGCTCCGGCCGAGCCTGAAGTCATCAAGAAGGGCAAGCAGGAGACCGAGGAAGAAGGCGCGGAAGCGGCTCCGGAGAAGCCGGAGAAGGCCGAGAAGAAAGAAAAGAAATAGCTTGCGTAGGGACGGGCGCATTCGCCCGTCCGGCCTGCGCGAAGCGCGGCCGCCTCCGCAATGCTTGGCGGACGAATGCGTCCGCCGCTACGTGTTCGGGATGGTGGCGTGAAACTGATCGTCGGTCTCGGCAATCCCGGTATCGAGTACCAGTTCACGCCGCATAACCTGGGCTTTCTGGCGATCGATCGCATCGCCAGCGGCCTGGGAGTGGAAGTGAGAAACCGGCAGTGCCGGGCATTAACCGCGCGGGCTACGATTGCCGATCAGGCGGTGCTATTGGCCAAGCCTGAGACGTTCATGAATCTGAGCGGCGTCTCGGTGCGGGAGCTGGTAAGAGAGTACGAAGCGAAGCCGGAATCGGACCTGATCATAATTCAGGACGAGCTGGATTTTCCGCTGGGCACGCTGCGCATTCATACCCGGCGCAGTTCGGCGGGGCACAACGGCATCGAGTCGATTATCGGCGCGCTGGACACACAGGATTTCCTGCGTATCCGAATCGGCGTGGCGCCGGAGCGCAAAGTGGCGGACGGGCAGAGTTACCTGCTGGCGCCGATGCGCAAGTCAGAGTTGAAAGTAGTCGATGGAATGCTCGACACCGCCGAGGAAGCGGTGAAGGTAATTTTGAAAGACGGCCCGGCAGCGGCCATGAACCGGTTTAACCGTAAGGAGCCGGACGAAAAAGATTAGCCGCGGATCTGCACGGATTCACGCGGATCAAAACCGTTTCTTGGTTTATCCGTGAACATCCGTGAAATCCGCGGCCAAGGTTTGGAGACAACGAAATGAACCGTACTTATGAGCTGATGTTTATCGTCCGGCCCGATATGACCGAGGAGGATCAGGACAAACTGATTTCCACTTTGCAGGGTGTCGTGCCGGCTTCGGGCGGAACCGTGCTCCGCGTCGACAAGATGGGCAAGCGCCGTCTCGCCTACACGGTGCGCCGCTTCAATGACGGCATTTACGTCCTGATGGTCATCGAGGGCGGAGGCGCGGTGATCCACGAACTGGAGCGCCGCCTGCGCGTGACCGAGCCGGTGATCAAGTTCCTCACCGTTCGTGTCGACGAGGAGCAGAAGCGACTGGCCAAGATCAAGGCCCTGCGCGACGCGCGCAAGAAGGTAAGCGCGCAGCCGGCGGCAGCGGCGGAACCTGCCGCGCCGGCAGCGGAAGCCCCGGCGACGGCCTAGGCGCTCTTTCCAGTTGTCATCCCGAGCGCAGCGAGGGACCTGGGTTTTCTGCGGCGCCGGCGAGAACCAAGATTCCTCGCTGCGCTCGGAATGACAAAGTGTGTGAACGAATTCACCGGCCACTGATCACTGATCACGGATTACAGATCACTGATCACGGGCCACTGACTTACGAGGAGAATTATGGCTGACGAGACAAAAGCACCAGAGCAATCGGCTCCGAGCGAGAGGCCGGCGCGTTCGGAAGGTCCGCGATCGGGCGGAGATAGGCCAGGCGGTGATCGTCCTCGCTTCGGCGGCGGCGGACGCGGGCCCGGCGGCCCTCCCCGCGAAGGCGGACGCAAATTTTTCCGGCGCAAGAAAGTCTGCAAGTTCTGCGTCGAGAAAATCGAGGACATCAACTACAAGGATTACCGCCTGCTCGGCCAGTTCGTCGCCGAGAGCGGCAAGATCGTGCCGCGGCGGCTGACCGGTGTGTGCTCGCCGCATCAACACCGCCTCTCGGCGGCCATCAAGCAGGCCCGCAACATCGCCCTGCTGCCGTTTGCCGGGCGCGCGAGCTAGACCTTGGCCACGGATTAACACGGATGCTCACGGATAAGGCTTCCTGAAATTGTTTTGGTTTATCCATGTGAATCCGCGTAAATCCGTGGCAAAAGAATTTGATCTTTGATTGGAGCCATCATGGAAGTCATTCTCAAAGAAGATGTAGCGAAGCTGGGATCGCGCGGCGATGTGGTGAAAGTCGCCGAAGGATACGGGCGGAATTTTCTTCTGCCGCGCAAGCTGGCCATCGAGGCCAACGAAGGCAACAAAGCCGTCATCGTGCAGATGAAGGCCGCCTCCGTGCGGCGCTCCGCCAAAGAAAAGGCGCAGGCCGAGGAGTTGGCCAAGCAGTTTGAGGGCGTCTCAGTGTCGTTCACGCGCAAGTCGGGCGAGCACGATCACCTCTTCGGCTCGGTCACCTCCGGCGATCTGGCCGACGGCCTGGCGAAGAAGGGGTTCAACGTCGACCGTCGCAAGATCCAGCTGCACGAGCCGCTGAAGACTCTCGGCGAGTTCACCGTCCCGGTGAAGCTGCACAAGGACGTGACCGCGCACCTGAAGGTGGTCATCGAGAAGGAAGCAGTGGCAGAGTAAGAGCGATCTTGCTGCTTCACCGTCGAGACGGCAACTCTGCTATCGCTCGAGGTAGTATTCGACTGAGGTGACCACGCGAACGGTCTTCATCAGGCTGCTGTCAGCGCCAGTACCGCCGCCTTCTCCTTCATCACCCGTCCCTCCGGCTTCATCCGCTGACGAGATCGAAAAGATTCCCTGATTTGCTTGCCGAATCGACCCAACTCGGCTGCCAGAATCGGCGGCGAATCGATCGGCAGCGACCCGCGCGTTGCGGGTAGCTTCAGTGATCATGTCGGGCTTGATCGAGTTTAGGCCAGTAAACTTATACGTCAGCCCCTCGCCGGCGTTGCTGCCCAGCACAATACCTTTCCGCACCAGAGACATGGTCTTTTGCGCCGTTGCGGCGACCTGATCGACGCGTGAGGTATGAACGGTGATTTGCTGTTCGACGATGTAGCGTTTCGGTGCGCGGCCGCTGCCATACTCGTTCGCCTGGTTGTCCACTACTCTTACAACGCCGAACTGGATTTCCTGGGGCTGAATGCCCTGCTGAGCCAGGAAAACAAGGATCGCCTGCCTGTCAGTCTCGGTCTTTTCGTACACTGCCGATAAATCGTCTCCTGCTTCCTTATAGTTGATCGGCCAGATGGCGAGGTCAGACTTGACCTTCCTTTCCACCAGCCCTCGAACCGAGACATAGCGGTCTCCAAGCCGGGTGGCCTTGATCTGAGCGCCCATAACCCAGCCGCCGATGATCAAACCGAGTGCGAGCAAGACCCCAAGTGGAGCATTCCCCGCCGATGCTTTCTCTGACTTTTCCATGTCCGTGACCTTTCTACTGAACCGATTCGTCTGTGTCCGCTCCCACACGGTGTGTTACCACGCACCCACGTCTCAGAGCCCGCTCGCTTCGCCTGCCGACCGATGTCCGTCGAAATCCTTTGCGCGGCCCTTACGATTTGGCCACATCCGAAATCCGCTCTTTTCCTTCTGAGTTGCGGTATCCTCGTTGCCCCACTCTCAGGGCACTTCCCGTGCCAAACCTCCTGCCGACCCTGTGCAGCCATGTTCTGTTCTCCCCTAAATCTTTGTCCCAGAATCACCTAGGGCCGCAAGAAATCGTCCCCAGGCTCTATAATTTCTGCTCACGGTTGCCCTGACCCCTCGTCTATTCCTGTGCAAGCCCGGATCACGGCATGAAATCCAGGCTGCCAAAGGAATACGACAAAAATGCCGGCCGAGGCATGGGCTATTTCACTTGCGGTTGGCGGACGGGCCCACGCGATAGAGCGTGAGCGGACAGAGGGAGTCAGCGGTAGCACACTCCGTGACAGTCAGGACACGCGGAGCCGCATGGCTGTTCCAGATCGCCACATACAAGATCGTCGCGTCGACGACACGATGCTGATCCGCGAGGCGCAGCGCGGCAACGCCGCCGCCTTCGAGGAACTGGTCCGCCACTACGACAAATCGGTGTTGCGGGTTGCCTTGAACCTCGCCGGAACCGAGCAGGACGCACAGGACATCTACCAGGAGGCGTTCCTCAAGGCCTACAAGAACATCGGGAATTTCCGGTTTGAGTGTTCCTTCTACACCTGGATTTACCGGATCGTGACCAACCTGTGTCTCGATCATTTGCGCAAGCGAAACGTGCGCAAGGAAGACGCGCCGGTGGCGAAAGACGCCGACGGCGGCGAGTACGACCTGCTCGACCAGGTGGCCGACGGGAGGGCTGGGGCGAATCCGGAGCGGGATTTGATGCGCCGGCAGCTGGGATCGCGCATTGCCGGGGCACTCGAAAAGCTCACGCCGCGGGAGCGCATGGTGTTCGAGTTGAAGCATTACCACGGATTGAAACTGCGCACCGTGGGAGAGATTTTGCATACGACGGAAGAGACCGCCAAGAACACGCTCTTCCGCGCCACGCAGAAATTACGCGGCGCTCTGGCGGACATGCGGTAGGCACGAGCCGTGTGGCGACGGGCGCATTCGCCCGTCCGGCGAAGGCGAAGCCAAGCCGCAGTGGCAAGAGCGTAAGTGAGGTAACAAGCGTATGAAGTGCGAATGGGTAAGAGAAAATATCGTGCTCCAGGTCTATGGCGAGCTGGCAGACGACGCCCGCCACGAACTGGAGCAGCACGTGGCCCGCTGCGCCGACTGCGCCGCCGAATTGAAAGCCCAGCAGGAATTCCACGCGATGCTTTCGCAGGTTCGCGCTGCCGACCCGTCGCCCAATCTGCTGACCGCCTCGCGCATGCGCCTGCAGGAAGCGCTGGAGACTGCCAAGCAGGGCAGCGTCTGGAGCCGGCTGGCTATCGATCCGGCAAACTGGTTGCGGCAGGTTCGTTTTTCACCGGCCCTGGCTTCGGCCATTCTGGTTCTCGGCTTTGCGGGCGGCGTGGGAACGACATACAGGATCTACGGCCCGCAGGTCGCCCGTGGTGACCAACACATTCAAACCACTGCCCCCGGCCCTATCCCCAACGAAGCTTCCATCGCCGCCATCGATTCCGTAACCCCAGTCCCCGGCACCGACCAGGTCGCAATCAAATACAACACCGTGACGACGCAGCAGTACCAGGGAGCGCTGAATGATCAGCAGGTGCAGCAGTTGCTGCTCTACGCGGCGCGCAGCAACTACAACACCGGCGTGCGCGTGGACTCGGTCGACCTGCTGGCGAAGCGAAGCAGTGACCTGCAGGTGCGGGAGGCGCTGATGTATGCCCTGCAGAACGACACGAATCCGGGAGTGCGGCTGAAGTCGCTGGACGCGCTGGGCAACTACGTCCGGGACGACACCAACGTGCGCGACGCCGTGCTGCGCGCGCTGGTCAACGATACGAATTCCGGCGTGCGCACCGAGGCGCTGCGGTTGATCGAGCCGGTGAAAGCCGATGGCAGCGTGCGCGGCGTTCTGATGGCGCTGGCCGCGAAAGATCAGAGCACGTACATCAAGTCGCAGGCTCGGACGATGCTGGCCCAGTTGCCGGAGATTGATTAGGAAGATCGCGTAGCGCCGGCATCTTGCCTTCGCATGCCGGGGCGAGACGCCCCCGCGACAGCCGCCGGGACGGCGGCGCTACCAAAGAACATTGGCTGATTTCATCACGAGAATCGAGGTGGTTTAAGTTGAAACGTTCTCTACAAATCGTTGGGCTGGGCAGTCTGCTGGCCCTGCTTGCGCCGATGCTGGTGGCGCAGGAGGCGCATGTAGTGCGCGAAGGCGGCGCCTGGGGGCAGGAGATCACAGGTTCGCTGTCTGCGGTCAGGAATTTGCGGGTCAAGGTTGATATGGGTTCGGTGGTTGTGCACGGCGGACAACAGCCTGGCATCAATTACGTCATTCATACTCGTTTTGGCAATTCCAGTGAGCAGGATGCCCGCCGCCAGTTCGACCAGTACAAGATCACCGCTTATGTGAAGGGCGACACGGCATGGATCGTCGGAGACTGGCAAGGCGGCAGGCAGCCGCGTCATTGCAGTTCCGAGTTCTCCGTCACCGTCCCACGCGAAATGGCCCTGTTGAAGCTGGAAACCGAGGGCGGCAACGTGGAAGCCACCGGGGTTGAGGGGCGAGTGGAGGCACAGAGTGGCGGCGGCAGCATGCATCTGGACGACATCGGCGGCGCTTACGCCGAAACTGGCGGTGGGGCGATCGAGGTGGGCACCGTGCACGGTGAGTTGGGACTGCACACCGGTGGCGGTTCCATCGAAGTCCATCATGCTGACGGCAAGATTACGGCGGAGACCGGTGGCGGCAGCGTGGAGATACACTCCGGATCGCAGGGCGCGGTCATCGAGACGGGCGGCGGCAGCATCGAACTGCGCCAGTGCAACGGAAGAGCCAAGGTTTCAACGGGCGGCGGCAGCGTCGATCTGAGCGATATCAACGGACCCGCTGACATTGAGACCGGCGGCGGCAGCATTCACCTGACTTCGGCCAAGGGACACGTTGTGGCGCAGACCGGCGGCGGCGGCATCGAACTCTACGGCGTGCCCTCGGCTCGCGCTGAAACTGGAGCCGGCGGGGTGGTGGTGAAGCTGGTCAACACCGGCGGCGAGCGCCACGACTCCGACCTGGAAACCGGCGCGGGAGACATCACGGTCTTCATCGCGTCCGACGTTGCCGTCAATGTGCGAGCCAGCGTCGATATCGCCAACGGTCACCGCATCACCTCCGACTTTTCGGATATTCACATCAACAGCGAGGGCGGCCAGTGGGGACCGAAAACCTACACCGCCGAGGGCAAGCTGAATGGCGGTGGGCCCATGCTCAAGGTGCATACATCGACCGGCGACATCTGCTTCAAGCGCGCGCAGTAAGAGCATTGTTGATTGTTGAATGAATGATTGTTGAATGAATCTCGCGCCTCCGGGTTTTATTCAACAATCAAAAATCAACAATCAAAAATTGCCAAATCGCGAATGGCTTCGGTTAATGGTTGATCCTGCGGGTTGAAAGAATCTCGAGTCGTAAGGAGGGCATCATGCGTAGATACATCCTGTCGAGCTTCGCGCTCCTGCCCCTGCTGCTCACGTTTTCCTACGCGGCGCAAACCTGGTCGGTAGACCCACCGGCGCGCGCCTGGGTGTTCTCCAGCGAAGAAGGCGGCAGCGGAGCATATCTCGGCGTCGATATCACCGACGTGACCCCTGAGCGCATGAGCGCCCTGAAGTTGAAAGAGGAAAAGGGCGTCGAGGTCACGATGGTCGATCAGGACGCTCCCGCCGGCAAGGCGGGCATGAAGGAGGGCGACGTCATCCTCACCATGAACGGTAGTTCGGTCGAAAGCGCGGCGCAGTTGCGGCGGATGATTCACGAAACTCCGGGGGGCAGGACCGTCACATTCGGTCTGAGCCGCGACGGCCAGCCCGTAACAGTCAAGCTGCAGCTGGCCGACCGGCCAAAGACGTACGCCCTCAACGAACCGAATTCCAAGGACTTTCACTTCACCATGCCGAAGATGCCGGAGATGGACTTGATTCCGTCGATCAACATGGTGGTGGTCACCCAGTCGGTGCGCAGCGGCCTGATGGTGGAGAACATCACGCCGCAGCTCGGCGAATTCTTCGGGGTGAAGAGCGGCAATGGCGTGCTGGTGCGCTCGGTCGACAAAGGCAGCCGTGCCGAGAAAGCCGGGTTCCACGCCGGGGATGTCATCGTGAAGGTCAACGATCAGGCCATACGCGACACCAGCGACTTCACGCATGCGGTCAAATCGCGCACGGGCGTCTCGGTCATCGTGGGAGTGATCCGCGACAAGAAAGAGCAGAACCTGAACCTGGAACTGCCTGAGCACAAGGACTCCAGCGAGCTTCGTGAGGAAAGCTCGGACGACACCTTCGTTGGCGCCGACTCCGGTATCGAACTGGGTGAGCTGCAGGATGAGATCGCCAAGATGCGGCCGGCGCTGGAAGTGGCTGCAGAAAATGCCCGCAGGGTCGGAGAAGCGGTGAGCAAGACCTTCTGCCAGCAGCAGAAAAAGATTCGAGACCAAGCCGCGAAGCAAGCCGAAGAAGTGCAGAAAAACTTCAAAGATCAGCAGGAAAAGCTGAAGCAGCAATTAGAACGCATGCAGCAGGAAATGCGCGGGACGTGGCTGGACATCTAGCCGCGGCGCTAACACCCCCTCGCAGCCGCGCGGGCTGCGCCCGCTAAGCACACGCGGTTCCGGCCGGCCTGCTTGGCCGCATAGAGGCCGTTGTCGGCGGCCCGAACCAGGTCGTCACGGCTGGTGCCGTGGGTTGGGTAAGCCGAGATTCCGGCGCTGATCGTGACCGTCCGCGGCACGCCCGGGAACTGCCATCCCTCCACCAAACTCCGCAACTTCTTCGCCACGATCGTAGCCTGGGCCGCGTTGGTCTGGGTCAGCAGAATCGCGAATTCCTCCCCGCCGTAGCGGCATACCACGTCGATCTTGCGCACCTGCTGGTGAAATAGAGATGACACCTGCCGCAACACCTCATCGCCCAGCAAGTGCCCGAATTCGTCATTCAACTTCTTGAACTGATCGATATCGGCCATGACCACGGCCATGCTGGTGCCGTAGCGGCGGGCGCGCTCGATTTCCTCGGCAATGCGCATTTCGAAGAAACGGCGATTGAAGATTCCGGTGAGGCCGTCCAGATAGGCCAGCTGCTTGACCCGCTCTACGTAGTGGGCATTCTGGATCGAATTGGCGCAGATGTCGGCCACCGACTCCAGCGACTGCAGTTCGCTCTCACGAAAGGCGTCGCACTCCGAACTATGCAGCGTGAGCACTCCCAGAGTCTGGCCAAACGAAATCAGAGGGATGCTCATGCGGGAAGCGGACTCCTTGAACAGCCGGCTCGCTTCTGAAAGATTCTTTTCAATGAGCGTCCCGCTGGTGGCCAGAACCCGCGACCAGGGCTCGCGGTCGGCGGGAAAACGTCCTCCGGAAGGAATGCTGGGCGTGAGCTTGCCCTCATGCGCTCGCAGCACTAGGTCACCTTCTTCGCGCAACAGCAGAGACACGTGCGGCACCTGAAACGCCTGCCGGATTACCCCGCACACCCGCGCCAGCAGCTCTTCCAGGTCCATTACCGCGGTGCTTTGCTTGGCGATGGTATTGATCGCTTCCAACTGCCGCGCGCGTTCCCGCTCCAGCGAGTACAGGCGCGCATTCTGCAGGGCAATCGAGGCCTGGGTGGAAAACAAGGTCAGCAGGTTAATCGTCTCGGGATCAAAGTAATCCGCCTGGTCACTCTGGCAGTCGAGCACGCCGACGACTTCGTCCCGGACCATCAGCGGAATCGCCAGCTCGGAACGCGTGGATTGTGCGCTGCAGAGGTAGCGTGGATCCTTGGTCACATCCGGCGCGTAGACGGGCTGCTTCTTGGATACGCAGGCGCCAGTCAGCCCCTCAGCGCATTTGAGACGAATCTGATCCTTGCCGGGATCCCAGCCGCTCTGCGAGCGCACGCACAACTGCGCGGCCTCCTTGTCGAGCAACAGGATAGCCACGTTCTGCAGGTGAAAATAATCGCGTGCAATCGCCAGAATGCGCTGCAGCACCTCGTCCAAGTCGAAGGTGGAGAGCACGGCCTGGCCCGCATCGTACAAAACTGCAATCTTCGCCATTGCAACGGATTCTAATCTTCAAGGCGGGTAACCACCGAGGTTCCCAAAGTAACCGGCTTTTCTGCCGGCCACTCATCGCAGCATTTTTCGATCAGTTTGCCGAACTTTTCGATTTTGGGTGGCGCAGCGCTTTCAGCGCTGCGATAGGGCCACTCTTTTCGGTTTGGGCTTTAGCCACTGGGGGGTTGGAACTACCTCCACCTTCTGGCGGTGCGAATCAATCCGTAGGCTACCAGGCAGAACCAGAAGTCAATGACCAGTCCCAGATCGATTCGGAAGGGCCGGTGCCGCGCGGCGAGCGGGAAAGACGGAGCCAGAACAAAGTACATCACGTTGCCCAGCACGATCGCCAGCAGCGCCTGGATGAAGTTAACCAGCACCGATGATTTAGACACCGAGCCTCTGCTCCGTGGTTGCCATGCCCGGCCAGCGGTGGGCGCTTGCTCCTGCTACGATGAGAAGCAATTGTTGATCCCCTGATTTTTGATTCTTGAATGAAATCCAGCGTGCTCTTCGCTCTCATTCAACAATCAACAATCATCAATCAACAATGATTCGGACCCATGCTCGAGCTCTCCACGCCGGTCCAATACGTGAAAGGAGTCGGCCCGCGCATCGCGGAGATTTTGGCCGGCAAGGGAATCCACACCGTCGGCGACCTCCTGTACTATTTGCCGTTCCGCTATGAAGACCGGCTGAACCCGCGCGGCATCGCCGAACTGCGCCCCGGAGAAATGGCCACCGTGATCGGCGAAGTGCGCAACTCCGGGCTGTTCCGCACCCGTCGCATGCCGATCTTCCAGCTCACCGTAGGGCAAGGACGCACGCGCCTGCGCTGCCTGTGGTTCAACGCAACTTATCTGCAGGACAAGTTCAAGCCCGGTCAGATGATCGCATTGTACGGCAAAGTCGAAGAGGATCAACGCAGCCGCGAGCTGCAGATCGTCCAGCCGCAGTTCGAACTTCTGGGAGATGCGTTTGAAAGCGGCGACAATGGTGCCGCGGAGAAAAAGGCGGCGCAGTCGCTCGAGATCGGCCGCATCGTGCCTATCTACGAATCGATCGGGCAGGGTCGCCTTACTCCGCGCTGGTTTCGCCGCGTCATCCGCACTGCGCTCGACAACCTCACACCGGAATTGCCGGAGCCAATTCCCGGGGTCGTGCGCGGCCGCCTCGGCCTGATCTCGCCGCGCGCCGCGCTGTGGAATGTGCACTGGCCTGAGCCCGGCGAGAGTCTGCAGGATCTGCAGTCTTCGCGCACGCCCGCTCACATTCGCCTGATCTTTGACGAACTGTTCTTCGTGGAACTTGGCCTGGAATTGAAGCGGCGCCAGCAGAAAGCGCAGACCGGAATCGCTTTTCGTCTGGACGATAAAGTACGGGCCGCGATCAAAAGAATTCTGCCGTTTCATCCCACCGCGGCGCAGAAGCGCGTGTTGAGAGAGATCGCAGCCGACATGGAAAAGCCTTATCCCATGCGGCGTCTGCTGCAGGGAGATGTTGGCTCGGGCAAGACTATCGTGGGCTTCGAGGCAGCGATCATCGCCATCGAAAACGGTTGCCAGGTCGCCTTGATGGCTCCCACCGAAATCCTTGCCCAGCAACATTATTTTTCTGCCCGGAGAATTCTGGAGAACGCCGGCTATCGCATCGTTCTGCTAACTGGTTCGCTCGAAGCCGACCGCAAGCGCGAAATCCGCCGCCACATCGCGCAGGGCAACGCGCAACTGGTAATCGGAACGCACGCGCTGCTGGAAGAAAAAGTTGAATTCGCCAGGCTCGGCCTGGTGATCGTCGACGAGCAGCATCGCTTCGGTGTGATGCAGCGCCTGAAACTGATGAAGAAATCAGGAGGCAGCGCCGAGGAAGCTCATGCGGAGACCAGTGTGGAGACGGGCGCCTCGCCCGTCCAGCCAAGCGCAGCGCGGCGCACGCCACCACCAGCCTCGCCCCCCGAGCCCGACGTCCTGGTCATGACCGCGACGCCCATCCCGCGCACGCTGGCCCTCACGCTCTACGGCGATCTCGACCTCAGCGTGCTCGACGAGCTTCCGCCCGGCCGCACGCCCATCGTCACGAAATGCGTTGCCGACGATCAATCCCCCAAAGTCTGGGATTTTGTGCGCAAGCAGGTCGCGGCCGGCCACCAGGCATACGTCGTCTATCCCGTGATCTCCGAAAATGAGGAGAACGAAGTCAAAGCCGCCGTCAAGATGTACCGCGAATTGAGCGGCTACGTCTTCGCTGACCTCAAAGTCGGCCTGTTGCACGGCCGCCTTGGCGCGGATTTGAAAGACCAGGTCATGCGCATGTTCCAGAAAGGTGAGTTGCAGATTCTGGTCGCGACCACGGTGATCGAAGTGGGAGTCGATGTTCCCAACGCCACTGTCATGGTGATCGAGCACGCCGAACGCTTTGGCCTCGCCCAGCTTCACCAGTTGCGCGGGCGCATCGGGCGAGGTGCAGCAAAGTCCTACTGCGTCCTGATGACCGGGGGCAAAATTACCGAAGAGGGCCAGCGCCGCCTCGATGCCATGGTCAAGACCAACGACGGCTTTCAGATCGCCGAGCTCGACCTCGAACTCCGCGGCCCCGGCGAATTCTTTGGTACCCGCCAGGCTGGGATGCCCAGCTTCCGCGTCGCCAATCTGATTCGTGACGCGCAATTGCTCGAAGCCGCCAAGCGTGAGGCTGCCGCCGTGCTCGCCGGGCCGAATTCAGAAATCTCATCGGAAGAAATCAGCCGCGCGCTGGTCCATATGCGCGCGCTCTGGCAGCACACCTACGGGCTGGTCGAGGTGGGGTAACCGTGCAGCAACTGATAGAATCGGCAGGATGGCAGGTACTTCCCAACTGATTCAGATCGAGCTGAGCCCTCCGCCGCGCGCGCCCAAGCCGCGGTGGCTGCGGGCGAAGGCTCCGGTGGGCGACAACTTCCACAATCTGAAAAAGCTGGCCCGCGGACTCGGCCTGCACACGGTGTGCGAGTCGGCGCAGTGCCCAAACATCGGCGAGTGCTGGAATCATAAGACCGCGACCTTCATGCTGCTGGGCGACATCTGCACCCGCCGCTGCGGTTTTTGCGCCGTGCCCAAAGGCCGCCCCGAGCCAATCGATTGGGACGAGCCCCGCCGTGTCGCTGAGGCCGTCGCTACTCTGGGATTGAAACATGCCGTCGTGACCAGTGTGAATCGTGACGACGACAACATCGGCAGCGCCAAAATTTTTGCCGAGACCATCCGCGAGATTCGCGAGCTGACGCCTGATTGCCGCATCGAAGTGCTCATTCCCGACTTCCAGGGGGTGAATGAATCGCTGCGCATCGTCCTCGACGCCAAGCCGGATGTACTCAATCACAACACGGAGACCGTCCCGCGACTCTATCGCGCGGTTCGCTCCGGAGCCCGCTACGAGCGCACGCTCACATTGTTGGAGAACACCAAGAAGTTTTCTCCCGGCATGGTGACCAAGAGTGGCGTAATGGTTGGCCTGGGCGAATCCTCCGACGAACTGGTTGAAGTCTTCCGCGATCTGGGTACGCGCGGAGTCGACATTCTCACCGTCGGCCAATATCTCCGTCCTTCGAAGGATCACTTGCCCATCGCCCGTTTCTACCCGCCCGAGGAGTTCGTCTATCTTCGGAACCAGGCGCTGCGCTTCGGTTTCCGCCACGTCGAGTCGGGACCGCTGGTGCGGTCCAGCTATCATGCGCACGAGCAAGCCGATGCCACTGCGCCGCCGCGGGCGGTGTTCTAGCTTGCGCCGGTCGGGTTCTCCCGCCAAATTTGCGTTCCCGAAGACCCCTCTTCCCACGGTTAGTATCTCCATCGAAGAAATCGGCAAGCGGAGGCTCGCGCTCGCATGGTGACCGTGCTGCTCGTGATCCTTGGCTTCTTCGCCGGCTTGTTGGGTGCATTGACAGGCATCGGCGGCGGCGTTTTGCTCACCCCGATTCTCGCCCTGCACTTCGGCATTCCCATCCGCCAGGCCATCGGGACCAGCCTGGTCGCAGTCATCACAACTTCTGCTGCCAGTTCCTCCGTCCACCTGCAGCGCCACACCACCGATATTCGTTTGGGCATGACGCTGGAACTGGCCACGGCATTTGGCGCTGCCGTCATGGCTTATCTGGTCGGTTATTTCAACCGCAACGCCCTGGAAGGATTGTTCGCCGGATTCCTTCTTTACAGCGCGATCACGATTCTGAGCCGCCGCGGCAAAGTGAAGGACTCAGACGAAACCGCCGAATTCATCAACGGCCAACCCGTAATCCCGCCCTACGAGCCGCAGCGCTATCCGCTGGGAATGGCTGCGTCCCTGGTAGCAGGCGCGCTCTCGGGACTGCTTGGGATTGGTGGCGGCCCCATCAAAGTGCCGGTGATGTACATCTTCATGAACGTCCCGCTGATGGTCGCGACGGCGACCTCCAATTTCATGATCGGCGTCACTGGAGCGGCCAGCGCCATCGTCTACTATCGCCGCGGTGACATTCTGGTGCAGTACGCCGCGCCGCTTGCGGTGGGCGTTTTCCTCGGATCGCTGCTGGGCGCTCGCTTGTGCCCGCGCATTCACACGAAAATCGTGGTCTATCTTCTCGTCGCGATCATGCTCTATCTCTCCGGGCACCTGTTTCTTCATCTGCTGCGAGGTTGGTTATGAGCCAGGTGCGAGAGCCGGCCTTCGATCGCGCCGTGGCCCTGGTGCTGCGCACGGGCGCTTTCGGCTGTTTTTTCATCATGCTGGCCGGCCTGATCTGCGGATTGTTCGTGCCCGGCCGCATCCCTCTCGAAATAGAGCGCATCGGTGTGTTGCTGATGCTGGCCACGCCGGTCGTACGCGTGATCGTCGCCTGTTTTCTGTTTTTCCGCGAAAAAGACAGGAAGTACGGATGGATCTCTCTGGGAGTGCTCGTCATTCTGATGCTGGGCGCAGTCTTCGGAATCGGCGAGCACTGAGCCGCCGGCTGAGCGCCCGTTCTGCTTCACTTCGCCGGCGCCGCGCCCGGCATCGCGTTGGGCAAAGGCTTCAATCGTTCTTCATACAGCTCCGGATGCGGCAGCGGCTTGCGCGGCATCATTTCGTCGCGCATGGCCGTGTTGTAAACGAAAATGGCCTCCACCACCGCCGCCTGTTGCAGATCCGCAGGTCGCAGACGCTCATACAAATCCATATTCGTATGCGCGCTCAGCGTCTCGTAGTCGAGTGGATCCTGAATAAACTGAAAACCCGGGATGCCCACGTCGTCGAACGACAAGTGATCGGTCCCGCCGGTGTAGCGTGCGCTGATGGTCGTGACGTCCAGGTCCCGCAGAGGTTCGATCCACTGCTGAAAAATCGGGACCACGGCATTGTTCTCCTGCGTGTAAATGCCCCGCAACTTCCCGCCGCCGTTGTCCAGGTTGTAGTAGGCAGAAATCAGCTTCTGCTCCGGCTTCAACGTCAGCGGTCCAGCCGGTTTGCGTACAAAGCCAGGTACTTTCAGCTGCGCCGGACTGGTGGACCGCGGAAAACTGCCAAAGTGCGCCGTCACGTAGCCGAACGAGCCGAACAGCCCCTGCTCCTCCCCGCTCCACAGTCCGATGCGAATCGTGCGCCGCGGATGGGCGTGCAGCGCAGTAAGAATGCGCATGACTTCCATTGCGACAATCGCACCCGCACCGTCGTCGGTCGCGCCGGTGCCGGCAATCCAGCTATCGAGGTGCCCGCCCACCATGACAAGCTGATCTTTCAGTCTCGGATCTGTGCCCGGAATCTCCGCGATCGTGTCGAACCCATGCTCATGGTCGCCGGTGAAGGTGGTGTCAATATTCAACTCCACGGAGACCGGCACATGAGCATCCAGCAGGCGCGACATGCGGCCAAAGTGCTCCCGCGCCACTACCGCCAGGGGAACGTGCATAGCGCGATCCTTCTCGTATACGAACCATCCGAACGCCAGGTTGGTGTCGTCGTTGAAAGTCCCGCCGGAATCAGTCCCAGGCACCAGAACCGCTGCCGCTTTTTCATCCGCCAGGAATTGGCCGACCTTTTCTCCAAACGCTACCGGCCCGTTGAAGGCCTGCTCCATCGTCTCGAGCGGATACAGGTGCTGGGCCGAAAGGTCTTCGTCGGTGTAGCCGAAGTGAAAAATATCCGCCAGCCCCTTCTTGTCGTATCGCGTCGACTGCGGACCATCGTCTTTGCCCGGGCTCGCCACTTTTCCCAGCAGCACGATTTTCCCTGCCAGCTTTCCCCGATATTGGTCGAAGTCCTTTTCGCTTCTTACGTTCACCGCAACCAGGGGCGCCGCTACCGGACCATTCGTAGCCGGCGACCACGGCACCGCCTGCGCAATTAACACAGCCGCGTCAGGCGAGACCATACGCACCCAGGTGTTGCGCTGTTGCCATCCCATGCCAAAGTCGCCCCAGTCCTCCAGATGCGCGTTGGCGCAATCCATGGCTGTGAGCTGATCGCGCGTCCACTCGTTGGCCTTCCTCATGTTCGGAGAGCCCGTCAGCCGCGGCCCGATTCCGTCGAACAGCCCGGAGGCATATTCCATGATGTGCGAATGATGAAAGCCTTCATCGCGGATCTGCTGGTACATGTTGAGATCGATCGCTTCCGCCGCGTTTCGATCCTGCGCGACCGACGGCATCACAAATGAACCAAGGCAGCAAGTCAGCAAGGCCAGGATCGCGCGCCCCGCAAAACGATTCGAATATCGCAGCATAGAGAGATTCCTCGGCTTGAAGTGACCACGGGCCCAATATGCTTGGACGAGGCTCAGGTTGTTTCGCAACCACAGAAACAGCTTAGAAGATGTGCAACTTGATGCTGAGGTATTTCTTCGGGTTCTCACGGATCGCCTTCACCAGGTCACGGCTCTCACTTAACATCTGGTTGGCGTTGTTGTAGAGGGATTCATCCTTGAAGAGCTTGCCCGCGCTGCCCTGGCCCGCTTCAAGTTCTGTCGTCAACTCCGACAATTTGCTGATGGTGGTATCGAGTTTCTTCGCCAGTTCCTCATCCTTGGCCAGCTTGCCGATCGTCCCTTTGCCGGCATTGATATCCGCCGTCACCTGCTTCAGATTGGCAATCGTATCGTTGGCGTTGTCGTAAAGCGAGGGGTCCTTCAGGAACTTGCCGGCCGTTCCCTTGCCCTGCTGAATGTCGTCAATCACGGCGTTCATCTTGTCGAGCGTAGACAGAAACTTGTCATAGGCATCGGTGCGACTGATCAGGGCCCCCAGACTGCCCTGCCCGCTGCCCACCTGCTGGACGATCTTCTCGAAGTCCGCGACCGTTGCAGAGAAGCGGTTGTAGAGCGTGGGATCGTAAATCAATTTTCCCAGCGACCCTTTGCCGCTCTCAGCGAACGCCAGAATGCGGTCGGCGCGCTTCAGCAGCGCGTCCATGTTCTGCAGGGTGCTCTGACTGGCTCGCACCACCTGGTTGAAGTCAGGATGCACCTGCGTGGGCAGGATGTCCCCGTCCTGCGCGGGCGGGCCCACAGCCTGGGAACTCTCAATATCGAGATAGGTTTCGCCCAGCACGCCAGCTGTCTCGAGCGAAGTCACCGAGTCGCGGCGCAGGGCTCCCTCATACTTAGTGCTGACCTTCATCACCACTTCGACAGGAGTCAGTTGCTTGTCTTTCGCAGACACGATGCGGATCCGCGTGACATTGCCGATATCCACGCCGCTCAGCCGAACCGGCGCCCCCACTCGCAGTCCCTCGGCATTGTCGAAATAAGAGTGGACGGTAATGCGCGGCGTGAACAGTCCGGCAGTATTGGACATGAGAAACAGCAGCAGCGCCAGCGTCAGGCTGGCGAGGATGACGGTGATCCCAACCCGCAGTTGCGACCACTTGAGCTGCTTCTGGCTAGGCACAGGATTCCCTCATGAGGCCAGTTGGAATCGTTGTCGGGTGGTTGCGCCCCAGGCGCGGATGCACGCCCCCAACTCCTCGCTGCATGATAACAAACCCGGAATGCCGCTATGCCGCTTTCCTGTCCAGGACCGGCGTCAGTGCCAAGGCGAGCAGATAAGCCAGGCCCCCGCAGGCCAGGGTCGCGGTCAGCCCAAACTGGATGGCGATCACCATGGCCAGCACCGATCCCAAAACGCTGGCCGCCGCGTTCATGGCCCACGCCCATTCGACCGCGTTGTCACGCACGGCAGGAAACTCCGGCGCCGGAACGGCCGCCAGAGCCCGCAGCCCCGTCGGAAACGGCATCCCCATCAGAAACCCCAGCGGAATCAGAAGCCCGCCGCTGATGAGCAGCCGGTAACCGAAATCGAGCCCGACCCAATCCGCCAGCCGGCTGGGCAGGAAGAACACATAAAGCAGCAATGTCGCAGCCACCAGCAGGAGGGGCAACCACCCTTGTTCAGCCCGCGCCAACCACCTCCGCGAGAGCAGGCTCCCGGCCCCACTCGCAATCATCAGCAGGAAAATCACCACGGTCAAGGCATACGTGGGATGTCCCAGAAAAAGCACGAAGCGCTGGATGAACGCGATCTCCACCAGGATGTAGCCCAGGCCCACGGCCACGAAATAGAGCAGGGGCAGCAGGGACTGGCGCTGTCCTCGCCCTTTTAGCGCCAGCGGCACGAGCAGGAACGCCACGACGGCGAACATGGAAATCACCAGCACCAGCAGCAGAACCAGCACCCCTAAGTTCACCTTCCAGTCGACGCCCTTGTGCAACTTCGTCTTGGCGAGGAACTGCTCGGGCTTCAGGGTAAAAAAGAAGAACGGCGCGTTGTCGCTGACGGGAGCCACGTTGAAGGCGTAGCCGCCCGCAAATCCATAGGGATCGTTGCTCGCGATCAGATCCGAAAATGGATTTTGCCCGGGCTGCGACGGCAGATACAGCGGGTCGAGCTCGGGATATCGCTTGCAATGCTCCATGACGGCAGTCTCTTCAGCCGCAGTGAACGCGCTTTTTTTCGCCAGCACGACCACTGGAATCCCGTCCTCATTGAGCGGCCCCTGCGACGCGACCATGAAATTCCGCGCCGGATTCGCCACTCCCAGCTGGTGCAACGCCTCCATCGCCACCGAAACGACGCGCAGCGCCTCGCGCGGATGACGAAACTCCCAGCGCGTGATGGCGATCATTCCATCGGCCTTGAGATGCTCGAAGTACTCGCGGAAGGCCTCCACCGTGTAAAGGTTGTTCTCGCTCAAGGCAAACGCACCGGCTGCGGTCGAGGCCCAGGTATCGACCAGGGTCATCTGCACTACATCAAATTGCTGCGGCGTCGAGCGCAGAAACGACCGCCCATCGGTGACGTGAATGTGAACATTGGGGCGCTCGTACAGATGCCGCGAATAGTCCGCGTACTGGCCGCGCATGATGGTGTTGGCGATGATGGGATTGATTTCGATCCCGGTCACTCCGGCGCTCCCGTTGGCCACTGCCCGCAGCACGTCAACTCCGCCGCCCGGACCTATGATGGCGAACTCCCCGTGCGGACGCAGAACATTGGCCAGCGCGGGCGGGGCGGCCATCAGGTTGTGCTCCCACTCCGTGCCCTGCCAGTGCCCCGGGTCCGCGTTCATGATGTAGGTCGACGCGTCGGCATCAATGACAATCGTCTTGGCGAACCCCAGCCGGTCTACTTCCACACGGGAGAGGGCGTTCCACCGCGCGAACTCCACCCAGGCCGGATCGCGGAAGTTCCCTTTCGCGTAAATCACGTCGATGAGGCGTCCCGAGTAGTTGGCGGTAATCAGCACCACCAGAGCCAGCAAGAGCAGGCCGGCATTTCTGCGCATCATTCGACCTTCGGCCCAGGTCATGGCCGCCACCGACAGAACAAGGCCCGAAACCAGGATGGCATTGGGCCCACCCAGCCAGTTCAGAAGAGGCACTACCGCCAGGCAAGCCAGCGCCCCACCGCACAGATCCGCGGCATAAAGGCGCGGAATGCGTTGTGTTTCCCGCGCGAACACCACCGAAAACAGCAGCCCCGTCAGGAAGAACGGCACAGACGCCGCCAGGTACAGAACCGTAAGCCGCACAAAGTTCTTCCCGGAAAGATTCAGGGCGACCGGAACGTGCAGCACGATTTCCAGAACCAGCGCCACCACCACGGCATTGGCCAGGCACAGCCGCGTCGCAAGCACGCGCGTATCCCAGCCCGCGAGCTGGTTCTTCAGCAGGTAGGCAAACACGCCCCCCGCGCCCAGCCCGAGCAGCGCGATGGAGATCGCCAGAAACGCAAAGTGGTAGAAGAGCACTACAGAGAAGATCCGCGTGAGCGCTAGCTCGAGCAAAAGCGCGGCGAAGCTGGTAAGCGCAAGTCCAGCCAGCAGCGTTGTTTCCGAGATATCAGCCTGCTTGGAGACGGGGATTGGCGCGGAAGCGATGACGGACATAAATGGCAGACGCGTCAGTCTAGCAGAAGTCATACATCGGTGCGTCAGTGTTCCCGGCAGGCTTGACAAGCCGAAGAAAAGGTCATGTAATTCCGCCAGCATTTGCTTGGGGGCTGATTGCGGCTGGAGCTCGAAACCCGCGATGTAGGACGCGTGACCATCGTTCGCTGCAAAGGACGCATCGTTGCCGGCGGCGAAATCGAGTCGCTGCGCACGCACATCGACTGGCTGCTGCGCGACCGCCGCGCCATCGTTCTGCACCTGGGCGACGTCGTCTTCATCGACAGCAGCGGCATCGGCACCATGGTGCGCACGCTGACCACGACCCGCCAGGCCCGCGGCGACATGAAGCTGTGCAACGTCCCCGAGCACGTCGGAAAAGTGCTGCAGCTCTCTCATCTGAACAAGCTCTTCGAATCGCACGATTCCGAAGACAGCGCAGTCGCGGCGTTCTACCGCGCTCCGGCCGCGGCCGAAAAGCCCGTCCCGGCGGGCAAGAGCGTGCTATGCATCGACCGGAACGTGAATGTCGTCGTCTACGTTCGGGAACTGCTGCGGCGAGCGGGTTACGACGTTCATACCAGCAACAACCTGCGCGACGGCCTGATCCTGATGCATGTCACCCGCTTCAATCTGTTGTTGCTGGGAGCTGAAATGGCCGCCTCGCCCGCAACCGACAAGGCGTTCCGCACGGCTTGCGCCGAAGTCCCCGTCATCGAATTGGGGCCCGAATTCTCCACGCTGGAAGCGGGCCAGGCGGCGCAGGAACTGCTGGAAAGAATCGCGGCCAGCCTGCAGTCTCCCCACGTTCATTGACCGGCAAGCGCCACTCCCTGGGCTACCCTCGTGTTGCCGAACTCGTCGTGTCGGAACCGAGACGCGTGCAGACGTTGCCTGATCGTGGTAACTCTTAAGTCTTGGACTTGGAGGTCTCTTTGTCCCCTAAGCGCAGGCCAGTAGATCGTAGAATCTCCCCGGCACTTAAGAAGCGCGCCTCGCAAATCCAGTTGCTGCTCATGGACGTGGACGGCACCATGACCGACGGCAGCGTCACCCTGCTTTCCCAGCCCGACGGCACGGCACTGGAGATCAAAACCTTCGATGCCCACGACGGCCAGGGGCTTACCCTGGCGCAAACCGCCGGCCTGCGCACCGGCTGCATCACCGGACGGGAAAGCGCGGCCCTGCTGCGCCGCGCCCGCGAGATGAAAATGGAGTTCATCTACATGAAGCAGCCGGTCAAGCTGCCCGCCTATGAAGAGATCCTCAAGAAAGCGGGCGTTCCCGATGCTGCCGTTGCTTATGTCGGCGATGATCTTCCGGATCTTCCCCTGTTCCGCCGCGTCGGCCTGGCCGTTGCCGTCGCCAATGCCGTTCCTGAGGTGAAGAAAGCGGCGCACCACACCACAACCGCCCGCGCCGGCCGCGGTGCAATTCGCGAAGCTGTAGAGCTCATTCTCAAGTCGAAAGGCACATGGGACGCAATGCTCGACAAAGCCCGCGCGTGACGCGTCATGGAGTCTTTTGTGAGGCGTCGCGCAGGTGGAGTCCGGTGTATAATCGGCGCCACTCTTGGGGTTGATCCCCAGTGGTTCCCCTGCCCTGAGCTGGAATCACCGATCCAAATTGCGACTTCGAGGTTGTCACCATGCGTAGGTTTGCTTCCTGCCTTGTGCTCGCTCCCGCTGTTTTTCTCCTCTCCACCACCGCCTGGCCACAGCAACGCAAGCCGATGATTGTGCGTCCGGTGGACGAGTCTCAGCTGGTCACGCTGGAGGGAAATACTCCGCCAGCCGCTCTGCATGCCGAAAACGACCGCGGCGCAGTGGCCGACGCCATGCGCTTCGATCACTTGCTGCTGGCGCTGAAAGGTTCGCCGGAGTCCGAAGCGCGCCTGGCGCAGCTGATCGAAGACATGCACCGGCCCGGCTCTCCCGTCTATCACCATTGGCTGACTCCCCAGCAGCTTGGCGCCCGCTTTGGTCTCGCGCCCCACGACCTGCAGGCGGTTCGCTCCTGGATCGAGTCGCACGGCTTCTCGGTGAATCGCGTCTATCAACACGGGCTGGTCATCGATTTTGCCGGCACGGCCGGGCAGATTCGCGAATCATTCCACACCGAGATTCACAATCTGGTTCTGCCCAGCGGGGAGAGGCATCTGGCCATTGTCCGCGACCCCCAGATTCCCGCCGCCCTGGCGCCCGCTATCGCAGGAGTCGCTTCGCTGCATGATTTCTTCCCCCGCCGGCGCTCGCGGGTGCTGGGTCCGGTCTCTTTCGATCACGCCGCCAACCGCTGGCAACCGCACTTCAACGTCACGATTCAGGGATTTACCTTGAACACGGTCAGCCCCTTCGATCTGGCCACCATTTACAACGTGCTCCCGTTGTGGAGCCGCGGATTCACCGGCAAGGGCGTAACCATCGCGCTGGTGGAAGACTCCAATCTTGCCCATCCCGGCGATTGGTCCACCTTCCGCAGCGCCTTTGACTTGAATCAATTCAAAGCGGGCAACTTCAAGCAGGTCTATCCTAATTGCGGCAATCCGGGCGCGAACGGCGACGAGTTCGAAGCCGCACTCGATGTCGAGTGGGCCAGCGCCACCGCTCCCGATGCCAACATCGAGCTCTCAGCCTGTCCCAACACCCAGACCACGTCCGGGCTCGATCTCGCCATTCTCAATCTCCTCGACTTCTCCCCGCCCGATATCATCTCCGACAGTTATGGCCTGTGTGAAACCATCACCGGCAATGCGGAAGTTGCTTTGGAGAATCGCGAGGCGCAGATCGCCAGCGCCCTGGGCACGACTTTCTTCATCGCCCAGGGTGATACCGGCGCCGATGAATGCGCTCCCTTCGAACCAACGCCGTTTTCCATCCTGGGCATCAACAGCGGCGACAACACGGCTTCCGCCTATGCGGTAGACGTGGGCGGCACCGATTTCATGGCGCAATACAATTCCGACGTCAACGGCATCCCCATCAGCAAGTACTGGAATGCCACTAACAATCCGAAGACATTGGCCTCGGCGCGCTCCTACATCCCGGAGATTCCCTGGAATGACGGTTGTACCAGTACGATTATCCTGAGCGACCCGCTATTTGGCGACAATCCAAAATCGTACGGACCCACAGGCTTCTGCAATACGCCGTTCGGCCAGAAATTCATCTTCGCGATCGCGGGCAGCGGCGGGCCCAGCACCTGCTTTACCGGCAAGCCACGGTTTCCGGGCGAGGTCAGTGGAAGCTGCAAGGGCAATCCCAAGCCGTCGTTTCAGACCGGCGTGCCGGGAATTCCGCAGGATGGCTTGCGCGACCAACCCGATCTCTCCCTGTTCTCCGCCAATGGCGTGTGGGGCAGCTTTTATGTGGCCTGCATGTCTGACAAGAACGAGGGCGGGACGAATTGTTCCGCACAGAACGATGCCGTGTTTCTCGGCGGCGGCGGCACCTCATTTGCTTCGCCCGCCATGGCCGGGATACAGGCTCTGATCGACCAGAAAAACGGCAGGCAGGGCGATGCCAATTTCGTCTACTACCCGCTGGCGGCGCAGCAATTCAAGCAGCAGGGAACTACCGCCTGCGATGCCAGTCAAACGACGGGCGGGCTGCCCGCTCACGCCTGCATTTTCAATGACGTCACTCGCGGCGACATCGACATTCCCTGCGCCGAAAACAACGAGGGCCTTTCGCGCAACTGTTTTGGAGCTGGCACACCGGGCCAGATCGGAGAGCTTGCCTTGCCGAAATCCAATGGCGCGCTCGCCTACCCTGCGACCGTTGGGTACGACCTCGCCGTCGGACTCGGCTCCGTGAATGCCACGAACCTGTTCGACGCCTGGCCAAAGTGAGGGATTAGGGAAGGAAGGAACTTTCTGCCCGAGGAGCTAGATCGCTGAACGGGGAAGTGCGCGAGAGAATGTAAATGGGAAGGGCACCGCACATGAAGTCGGGCTGCGGGCCGCCGAGCACAGGGCGCGAGATAATGAATGGGAAGGGCACGAGTTCACTCGTGCCGCACCGCCCTTCTGATGAACCGGGCCTCAGACCCTGAGGTCGACCCTAGCGATTGCCCTGTCGCCTCACTGCAATCAGCGACACCTGCTCCAGGCCAGGATAGTGATCGTCGTTGTCGGGCTTGCGTTCCGTGGGCGCGATTTGCTGGACAGTCGTCCGCGCCGGCATCGCCGCCCCAAAATACTGCGCATACACTTCGTCGAACGCCTGCACATCGGACAGGTCGTCCAGATAGACAGTCGTGGCCACGACCTGGTCGAACTTCATTTCGGCTTCTTCCAGATTGTCGAGCTGATTGCGCATCGTCTGCCGCAGCTGATGCGGCGTTGTCGTGGCGTAAATGCCGCCATGCGGCCCGGGAATAAAGCCGTCTTTGGCCGAGCAATACAGAGTGTCGCCGGCAAACACGCAGGGGCTTGCCGTAGGGCTGGGCGGCATATTCTTCGGGCGCACCGCTCTACGCTGCTTGAGATCACGCACGGCGACTCCCGTGTACTCGATGTGCGCTCCGCCGGGCAGACTCGTGACCTCGATCGTGGCCCGCGCCGGCGTGTTGCCAAATTCAAAGCGCAGAGCGTAGCGCTGGTTCATCACCCGATGCGGCATATCCGTCGTCAAATACGGATTCACAAAAACCATGTTGGCCAGTTCAAGGCCGGCCGCTCTTGCCACGGCCTGCATGCGGTCCAACGCCAGATCGACTTGCGCCGCAGGATCAACGGGAACCTTGCCGGTCGCGGGATCGCTGCCCGGCATGCTGGAAATGAACAGCCGATCGTGCGTGAGAATCCCCGGCGAAGCAGAGTCGTCCGATTTGTAATTGGGCGGAGAAATCGCCCGCAGGTTCGTCAAGTCGCGCACCGCGACTGCGTTGATCGCAATCGCGGGATCGGGAAGCCGCGCCACGCCCAGCACAGCCCGCGCTGGTGGCGTTTTCGGGAAGTATTCACCGAAGGCCTGGTTCATCTCGCCATATTTACTGATGTCCTCCAGATAAACCTGGGTGTAGACCACATGCTCCATGGTCAAACCCGCAGACTCAACCGCCGATTTGATGTTGTCGAGCGACCGGCGCGCTTGCTCGGCAAAGGATGCAGGCAAACTCCCATCCGCGCGCCGCGGCCCCTGCGCGGAAATGTAGACGTAGTCACCCGCATCCACCGCGCGCGAATAGACGGGACCGGCAGTCGCAGCAGCCTTAGCGGGCGCGTTCTGCGCTGGAGCCTGCGCAAAACACAGGCCGGCAACCAGCAGCCACGAGACCAGCAGTGCAGTCGGGAAGAGTCGCATCAGGTTTTCAATCAACAATTAGCGATCAGCAATCAACCATCAACAACGGCGGCGTTCGCATTTACCAGGCCTCAATCTACGTCGCTTTCTTCTGCGCCGCACCCAGAATGGCGCGCAGCCTTTGTCCCACGATGACTTCCTCGCCCGGCTTGATGGTCATCGAGACCAGTTCAATGTGATCGGGCGCCTTGCGTTCCTTGCGATTGGGATTCGGGTTGCCCTCGCGCACTGCCGTCACCAGGCTTGGGTTGTCCGCCCCGAGCACCTCAATCACCGGATTGCCTGCGCGCAGTTCGGCGACGCAATCAAAAATGGTGTATCGCCAGGCCTGCTGATCCCAGGAAACTCTGAGCGTCGGATAGCGGTTCCCATCTTCGGGAACGAACGTGTCCGTCTTCACTCCGGGCACGGTCTCGACCAGCTTGCGAATGCGGTCGATGCGGCTGTTCCACTCGGCGTAAAGTTTCTTCTCGTCGAGGTTCAGCCAGGTCTCCAGCGCGGTCAGGCAGCCGATGATTTCCTCTTTCCCAACTTTCATCGGCCGGCACACCGCACCCTCCCGTGGAGCGCAATTCAGCAGCGCCGCCTCGATGAGATCCTTTCGTCCCAGCAGGAGTCCGCTGCACTGCGGCCCGCACAATCCTTTTCCGCCCGAAAAACAATACATGTCAATTCCCATGCGGGCGTAAAGCTTGGCATTGTCGGCGGGAGGAATGCCCGCGGCGTCATCGAGCAGCATGGGAACCTTGTGTTCTTTGGCAATGGCCAGTTCCCGCTGCAGCTTGTCTCCCAGATCCGTGGTATAGATCATCGCCGTGTTCTCGTTGATGGCGTTGACGATCTCATCTGGCGAATAAGTGAGAACCAGCTTGGCGCCGGTCAGCCGGATCGCACTGTCGAACGCGCTGCGCCCTCCCACCATGATGACTTCATGCTTCAAACCAGTCGTATCGGGAAGTTGCCAGATGTGCTTGTCGTCGCCGCCCGCCATGCATCCCGCCGCAGCTGCCGCCATCGCGCCGGCTGCGCCAGATGTAATCATCCCCGATTCCGCGCCCGTCAACTCCGCCAGCCGCCGGCCCACCGCGCGTTGCAACTCCATCATGTTGACGAAATGGTCCGCGGCCTCCACCTGCGCCTGCCGCACCTCGGGAAACTCCAGAGAGCCGCTCAGGTAGGTCCACGTGCCCCGGCAGTTGATTACGGTCTTCACGCCGAGCCGGGTATACACGTTCTGCCGCGGATCCTTGCCTACGGCCGTGGCCGCCTGCGCATAGAGGTCGCGCGCCGCAATCTGCGTTAACAGCGGCGCAGCCGCCATCCATTTCATGAACGATCGCCGGCTGGAAATTCGCACACTCATTACCACACCTCCTCAAAACTGGATCGAACCCCCACGCCCCGAGGCACACCACGCACAACTGCGGTCGGGCCCTGTGAATCTAGTCTGGCTCTTCGATCGGAATCCGCGACCGCACCGCCAGAATGTGCGCTTTCTCTCCCGGCGCTTTCTGGTTGTAGAAGCCTACGGTGCAGTTGGCCCGGAAATAATAGGCGTCCCCGGCCTTCGCCGGATAGCGGCCCTCCATCCCATCCAGTCCGCTGCCCGCTACCATCTCTCCCTGGCCATCAATGACCAGATAGATTTCTTCCGCTGTCTCGTGGTGATGCGGGAAATTCGTTCCTCCCGGAGCGAAGTCCATCCAGAAAAGGCTGGTCACCACGTAAGCCTCATCGATCGCATCGCGCGTCCCGGCCAGCAACTTGTACAAAACCGAGCTTGGGTGGCCGCTTACCGTTTCCTCTTTGACGTCATCCAGATTGACGATGTGCGGCTTTGCAGGCGCCGGACTGAGAGCATTCGCCGCCGGGATTTTGAATCCCATGACTACCACGCGCAGCGCCTGTTCCGAGCCGTTCGCAATCGAATGCTTCACGCCCGGTGCCAGGTAAGTGAAATCATTCGCGCGCATGGCAAAATTCTGGTCGCCGTACTGCAGAGCGCCTTTCCCCTCCAACACGAAATACAGCTCCTCTTCCCGAGCATAGGAGGTGCTCGCGCAATTGCCGTGAGCGTCGACCGTTGCCTCCCCGAAGCGCGCCACGCTGCGCATCACCCGATTCCCGGCGTCGCCCTGGCCAAAGATCGGTTTATAGTGGCATGTCTCCGAGGTCAGATCGCCGTTCCCCTCGCTCAGACTGGGAACATAGCGATGCAGCCACGTAGGGTCGACTTTGCGGTCTTGGGCCGACAGGCCCGGTGCCATCACCAGCAATAGCAGAAGGAATCTCAACGTGGCTCCGGCAGCGGCGGGAGCACGCTGCCTTGCATGCGAAAATTGGTATACCACAGAATGTGCTTGACGCAAATCGAAATCTTTCGTTTTATTGAGTTTCTTTTCGTTTTCATCGGGCGGACCAAAACCCTATGACGGCGTTTCGTGACCCGATCACCGTGCTACTCTCGATCCTCGCTGAGACTTCCGGGAAAGGCGCAAGCATGACACCGCGTTTCTGGCTGGCGAATCGGGTACGACGCTCTGGGGCATTCGTCTCTCTTGCTTTGATCGCAGCTTCCACCGGCCTGGCCTTCTCCCAGTCGGCGAGTTCCGCCAAGGCACAAACCGCCGCGTCGTGCCGCGTCGAAGCCGTGGACTACAAAGGCTGGCAGGCGCAGCAACTCTCCAACCGGTGGGTGCAGCTAGTTGTCATTCCGCAAAACGGCGGCCGCGTCATGCAGGTGACCTTCGCCGGGCATCCCTATCTGTTCGTCAATCCCAAGCTCGCGGGCAAGTATCTCCCGCCCACCGCCGAACGTTGGTTCAACTACGGGGGCGACAAACTCTGGCTTCTGCCCGAGGGCAACAACGACGAGCAGCATTGGGTCGGCAACTCCGATCTGCTCGACGACGGCCCCTACAACTTTCGAAAGCTTTCGGAAGGCCAGCAGTGCGAGATTGAGCTCACCAGCCCCGCCGATCCCCAGACCGGCGTGCAGTTTCAGCGCACCATCCGCCTCGACGCGGACTCCCCGCGCATCCGCTTTCACGCCTCGATGAAGAACACCAGCGGACACTCCCTGGAATGGTCGATGCAATCCGTCTCGCAGTACGATACCGGCAACCAAAACTCGCAAGGCTCATCCACCGCTGACACCGCCTCGCGCTTCAACCACGACTTCTGGACGTTCACTCCCGCCAACCCGCGCAGCAGTTATCTGAACCACTATCACGTGCGCTTCGGCCCCGCGGAAAATCCCGCAGCCTCCATAAGAGACGACGGCCTCTTCACCGTGCACTACGTCCATATGGCCGCGGAGCTGTGGCTGGACTCGACCGAAGGCTGGCTCGCCGTTGTCGACGGCACCAGCCGCTATGCTATGGTCGAGCGATTTCGTTACGAAGAGAACAAACCCTATCCCGGCAAGGCTTCTGTAATCTTCTGGACCAACGGCCCTGAAATGCGCCTCAGCAGCGACGGAGTCCCGTCTCTGAGCGCGGATTCCGATGCCGGTCCTTTCTACGAAGAAGCCGAGCTCAACAGCCCCATGTGCCGCCTGCGTCCCGGCGAGAGCTGTGACTTCGAGACCGAGTGGTTCCCGACGCGCGCCGGCAGCGAATTCCACGGCGTCAGCGATGCCGGCATTGTGATTCAGCCTCTGCGTGCCACTCTCCTCGACAGCGGCAAGATCAAGCTTTCTGCCTCCTTCGGAGTGTTCTTCTCCGGCCACCTGGTCGCGCGCCTCTACAACGAACATGGCGGACTCCTCGGAACCATGCCCGTAGCCGATGTGAATCCAACTCAGCCGGTATCCCTCGCTTCCGAAATCGCCTCTCCCGGAAAACCGGCGCGGCTTTCCCTTCATCTGGAAGACGATCAAGGCGTAGACCGCGGCTCGCTTCAGGAAGTTCGCGTCAGCTCAGGGGAGAGCCGTTGAGAATGCTGAGAATGAAATGGCCCGCGGCAACGATGTGCGCTCTGATGGCTGCGGCCTGCGCCTTGGCCGCATTTCCAGCCGCGCAAGAGCAGGGCCAATCTGCGCTCGCGGCCGACACGAAAGTCAGCGACGACGATTTGCTGGCTCAGCCCGTCAGCGCAAACTGGACGTCCTACAACGGCGACTACACCGGCCGCCGCTTCAGCAGTCTGCAGGAAATCAATGTCGCTAACGTCGTAAAAATGCAAGCTGCGTGGGTTTTCCATCCCGGAAACTCGCAGCGCCTCGAAGTCACGCCGGTCGTCGTGCGCGGCATTATGTACGTCACTTCCGCCAACGACGCCTTCGCGCTCGATGCGCGGACTGGCCGCATCCTGTGGCATCATCAGCGCCCCGACAGTCCTGGCCTGCTCGACGATGCCGCTGCCCACAAAAACCGCGGCGTCGCTGTCTGGCAGAATTCGGTCTACATGGAAACCGACGACGCCCACCTGCTCTCGCTCGACGCCCGCTCCGGCAGCCTGCGCTGGGATGTTGAATACGCCGACAAGACCAAATCCTATGGCGCCACCAGCGCGCCGCTCGTCGTCAAAAATTCCGTCATCGTAGGCACGTCCGGCGGCGACTCCGGCGTGCGCGGCTTTGTCGCGGCCTACGATGCCGCCACCGGAAGCCTGAAGTGGCGTCTGTGGACCATCCCCGGCCCGGGTGAATTCGGCTCGTCCAGTTGGCCCGGCGATGCCTATCTCCACGGCGGCGCCACCACCTGGATGCCCGGCACCTACGATCCCGCACTCAACACGCTCTATTGGACCACCAGCAATCCCGCGCCCGACTTTATTGGCGACACCCGCCCCGGCGACGACCTCTACACCGCCTCTGTCCTGGCCATCGATCCTGATACCGGAAAAATGAAGTGGTATTTCCAGTTCACGCCCCACGATCTGTACGACTACGACGCAAACGAAACCCCGGTGCTGGTGGACGTGGCCGACAGCGGCGCAGTCCGGCATCTCTTGCTGCAAGCCAACCGCAACGGATTCTTCTACGTCCTCGACCGCACCAACGGCAAGTTCCTGCACGCCACGCCGTTCGTCGAAAAACTGAATTGGGCCAAAAGCATCGACTCCTCCGGCCGTCCCCTGCTGACCGGTCGAATCCCGGCGAAGGATGGCACCTACATCTGTCCCGGCATCGACGGCGCCACCAACTGGTTTTCTCCCTCGTACAATCCGCAGACGGGCCTCTTCTACGTGATGGCCCTGGAGGCCTGCAATCTGTATTTCGCCGAACCCAAGCCCTTCGTCGCCGGCCAGACCTACTACGACACGGGCACCAAGCTTCCCCCCGACGAGCATAGTCAGAAAATTCTGCTGGCGCTTTCGCTGGACGGGAAAACAGCCTGGCGCTATCCGCAGACGGGCCAGGGCAACTCGTGGGGCGGGACGCTCACCACGGCAGGTGGACTGGTTTTTTTCGGAGATGACGCCGGCTCACTGGAAGGGGTCGAAGCCACCACCGGTCGCCCGCTCTGGCATTTCAACACTGGCCAGGGCATGCGCGCCTCGCCCATGACTTACGCCATCGATGGCGTGCAGTATGTGGCAATTGGCGCGGGCAGCAGCCTTTTCACGTTCGCCCTTCCACGCTAGCAACCTGACCAGAATTCTCAAGCCACGCAAGGAAACCTCAAGCGGCGCCGAATTGAAAGGGCTCGACAGGCGTTGTTTTGAAAGGGCGCGGCTTCCAGCCGCGCCGTACAAAACTCGCTTCGGTGTTTCATTTTGGGTGGCGCAGCGCTTCAGCGCTGCGATAACTTGATTTATTTCGGCTTTAGCCGCCGCGGGATAGCTACTTTTTCCCCGCCTGCTTGTTCGGGTCGTATCCGGAGTTCGGATCGAACATGGCTGCATTCAGTCCCTGGTTGATGGTCACATTGAACATGAAGCGCTCGCCCGCCATATCCCCGTTGAAATAGCGGGTCACGTTATACGGTGTCATCACGCCTGAAACCTGGCGATAGTTATCGTAAATCTCTTCTTCCAGATTCTTCTGTCGGTCCACCGGATCGCGCCAGGTGAACGACTTCTTAACCGGCAAGTGGGTGTCGTCATCGAAGTAGAGCGTGACGCTCTCATCCTTGGAGTTGATCAGCGTCACCTGCTGTGCCGGGTGTTGCGCGGCCGAGGCGTTGCCTTCATACAGGAGAATGACTCCCGGATCGTTCACCCAATTGCGCATTACAACATCGAGCGAATACTGGCGGCGGCGCAGGTAGTCCGTGAGATCTTTCTCCTCGATGGGATGGACTCCCTTGAACGTGATCTCGTATCCCTTGCTACCCACGTATAGCTCGGCGATATCGCGCTCTTTGGTGAGTTCCACCCGCTCCTTGTCGGGGAACTCGCTGAAGCTCCAGAACAGAATCCCGTTGCTGGTCTGCTGGCCGTGATGCATCGCATAGGTTCGCCCCTGCTGCTCGCGGTCGCGAATGTTCAGATAGTTCTGTCCGCCCAGCGCCTGAATCGCTTGATCGATGATGGCTCGTGCTTTATGGGCATTCTCCTGATCGGCAGGAATCTGGATCGAAGGCGCCGAACTCGGGCCGGCGGCAGACGACGGTCCCGCGGCTTGTGCGGCATTGCCCTGGGTCTGGCTCAACGCCAGACACACCAAAACCAAAATGGGGACAACCTGTTTCATTCCACGTGAAGGAGTGTTGCGCGCAATCAGAATTGTAGCGTTTCTTGGGGATATTCCGCCCGCGGCAGTGCGTGCTCCATGCCCCGTTAGATGCACGAATGCGCCCGGAAGCAGGCTGTTTCACGCAAGTTTTTCGCCGGTTCAAACCACCTGCTTCAAACCACCTGCTTCAGCCCACCAGGACTGCGCCGCCGTTTACGTTGAAGATCTCGCCGGTAATGAACCCGGCATGCTCGGTGCACATGAATAATACGGGCGCGGCAATCTCCTCCGGCTTGGCGGCCCGGCCCAGCGGAATCGTGCGCCGGATCGCCTCTCCGCTCTTCGGATCGGCAAGCGTGGCCGCGCTCATATCCGTGTCCACCCATCCCGGTGCCACGCAGTTCACGTAAATCCCCGCCGATGCCAGCTCCGAGGCCAGGCTCTTCGTCAGGCTGATGAGCGCGCCCTTGGTCGCAGAGTAGTCGCAGTGAAACGCTTCCCCGCGCTGTCCGCTGGTCGAGCTGATGAGCACGATGTGCCCCGCCGCTGGTCCGCTTCGGGGCTGCGATCTCATCTGTGCAACCGAATGCTTCACCAGCCCAAACACGGCGTCCAGATTGATGGCCAACGTGTTGCGCCATTGCTGATCGGGCATTTGTTCGATGCCGACGTCGTCGCCCAGCCACACTCCGTGGTTCGCCACCAGAATATCGAGCCGCCCAAAGCGCTCCACCGCGGCCCGCACCAGAGGCGCCGCGGACTCCGGACTGTCAAGGTCGCAGGCCACGGCGTGGCAGACGGTCGAGCCGCATTCCTTCACCAGCGCCTCGGCTTGCGTCTTGGCGGCGCGGTAGTTGAAAACGACTTTCGCGCCTGCTGCCACGAACAGGCGCACCGTAGCCGCGCCAATGCCGCGAGAACCGCCGGAGATGAGAGCGACTTTTCCAGTGAGAGAAAGAGAAACGGGCATAGGGAGATAGTTTCCAGTTTCTGCGTGGACGTTGCAAGCAGGGAGACAACTGGCGGTGTTCTCAGTCTGCCGAACTCGACGGCATCCGCTCTGACTTCAGCTCGCGCAGCAGCAGCCGAACCAACATGCCGTCAAAGCTGGTTCCGCTCATCTTGGCCAGTTCAGCCAGCGCCTGCTCAGAGGTTCTCGCCGCGGAAATGGACTGCTCGGTGAGCATGTTGGCATAGGCGTCAGTCAGCCCGATAATCCGCGCCCACAGCGGGATTTCCTCGCCCCGCAGGCCGTCAGGATACCCCGAGCCGTCAAAACGCTGGTGATGATGTTCAATCGCCAGCCGCATCGCGGTGCTGTGAGGAATCGCAGCCACGATGTCGGCACCCGCGTGGGCATGCATCCGCACTTGCTGAAATTCTTCGTCGGTAAGTGGTCCGGGCTTGTTGAGAATCCGCTCCGCGACAAAAATCTTGCCCACGTCATGCACTCGCGCGGCATACACCAGATCCGCCGTTTCCTCCGGAGACAGCTCCAGCGCGCGCGCCAGCACCGCCGTGTAGCGCGCCACCAGATCCCCGTGGCCGGCCGTGCTCAACTCGCGCGATTCGGCGGCCCGGCTCAAGGATTCGATCGCTTCCTTCAGCAGCGGCACGTTGCAGCCTTCCTCGCCGCAACAGAGCTTGTACAAAGTCGACGTCAGTTGTTCCAGGTGCTCCGGCCCGGTGTGCTCGCGCTGCAGGAAACCTTCGATGTAAGCCGAGATCTGCTGCCGCTGGCGGGCGAAGTCCTGCCCCTCGACATACTCCTGCGCGGTCGAGACCAGATTTCCTCCCGAGCGTTTCGAAACATACATGCCGGCGTCGGCCACGCGAATGATGTCTTCGATGGAGAAGCCGTGCATGGGAAAGCTGGCCACCCCGAAGCTGCCGGTGACGTGATGTTCGCTGAGCATGGCGTCGGCCGCGATCCACTGCCGCAGGCGCTCGGCCAGAACCTGCGCCTGTTCCGCGCCGGTTTCCGGCATCAGCACGATGAACTCGTCTCCGCCGTAGCGCGCCACCACGTTCGATTGCCGCGACTTCTGCTCCAGCAAACGCCCCACCCGGGCCAGCACCAGATCGCCCTCGAAGTGGCCCATGGTGTCGTTGACTTCCTTGAATTTGTCCAGATCGATCAGCACAACCGAGAACGGACGTCCGGAGCGCGAAGCCCGCTTCCACTCCGCCGACAGCGCTTCCCAGAAAAAGCGCCGGGTCTTGATTCCGGTCAGGCCGTCGGTGATCGACTGCTGCTGCAGTTTCTGAAATACGAATGCATTGTGCAGCGCCGTCGCCAGCAGGTCAGCCAGCGTGTTGAGAATCAGCACATCCTGCGGCGAGAATGCGTTCTCGTTCCGGCTTTCGATGTTGAGCACGCCCAGCAGATTGTCGCCGTAAGTAATGGGAAGGCAGAGCACGGCGCGCGAATCCGGCAGGATCCCGCTTAGCTGGCCGGGCTGCGCGTTCTGGATCATGGCGCGCTCGCCGGAGCGCGCCACCCGCCCCAGGATGCCGGTGCCCAGCGCAATGCGACGGCCCATGGCGTGGGCCGTGACGCCCGCCTCCGCCTTGATTTCGATTTCCTTCGTGCCATAGTCGAGCAAGCCGATCCCGATATGATCGAAGCTGAAATTCTTTTGAATTTCGCCCGCGATCTGGCTCAGCATGTGCACCGGGTCGTCGCTCGAAATCGCGGTACGCGAAATGTTATTCAGGAACGCGAGCTGCCGCGACCGGCGCTGCTCTTCGGCGAACAGCCGGGCATTCTCCATGGCCACCGAGACCTGCCCCGCCGCCGTCACCAGCACGTCGAGATCGCGCTGCTCGAAGACGTATTCCCGGTCCGGATTCATCGCTAACATGACTCCGGCCGGTTTCTTGCCCATAAAAATCGGAGCCGCGATCAGGCACTTCGCCGGACGCTCCGGCACATGGCTGATCCCCAGCCGCTTCCGCGTTGCCTCCAGGTCGGAGCGGATCAGAAGCGGCTCGCCGCTGCGGATCACATACTCCGTGAAGGCATTGCGCAACTCGCGCGTGCGCTTGGCGAGAACCCGGTTGTCCCTGACTTCGAGCTCAAAGCGGATTTCCTCCCCTTCCTGAAACGCAATGTAGAAGTGCGTGGTGTCGAAGATCTGCCCCAGCTCGATCTGGATAGTGCGGAGAATCTCGTCCTGGTCGAGGCGCGAGCTGATCGCCTTCCCGATCTCGGTCAGCAGTTCGTACTCTTTCGTGCGGCGATGCGCGTCGTGAGTCACGACGTAGTTCTCGAGCGTCAGGCCAAGTTGCAGCGCCAGACCCACCATCAGCCGCGGCCCTGACGATCCGAAAGCCTTGCGTTCGGCATGAGGAAACAGGATGACCCCGAAATTGTGTTCGCGAGTCTGCAGATTGACCGCAGTCAGGTTCTCGACGCCCGCCTCGGTCAGAATGCGCTTGAACTCCGCGAAATTTCCCACCCGGGTGAGCGGCAGCGGTTCCGTCATCTCGGCCAGGTCCTGCACCGTGAAGATTCCGCTTTGCCGATAGGCCAGTTCGCAGATGTACTCTCCGGCTCCGCTGGTCTCCAGCGCTTCCAGGAATCCTGGCGGGAAGCCCTGCTGCACCGAGGGCAAAAGCCCGCGCCATCGTTCCGTGATCACGATCGCCGCGCGATCCATGGGCAACGCGCTCCGCAACCGTTCCAGCGCCGCCTGCATGCTCGGCACCAGATCCTCCGCGAAAAACAACCGCCGCGGATCCACCCCCAGCGTCGAGAGCGCCAGCGTGTTTTCCTGCACTGCGTTGCGCTGGTTCTCAAACAGCACCATCACCATGGCGATGCCCAGCAGCATCTGCGGCACCGGGCCGAACAGCCGGTTGGCGCTGCCGAACCTCTGCACCCAGGGATTCTGCACCTGCCCCACTCCCATCAGCACGGCCCACAGCGCCAGCGAAACCGCGAGCACCTGAAACGCCAGCGATCCCCGCCTGTGTCCGTTTACGTAAAAAACTGCGGAGCAATACAGCAGAATGGCCGCCAGTCCCAGTCCGAGCCGGATCGCCGGCTGGGCGTCCGGGTGAAACACGCCGCTCACGAGGTGACCGCGCAGGGTAAGCAGCGCCAGCGCAACGCTGCCCGCTCCCACGACCGCGTCGTACCAGCGAAAGCGATAGGCCGCGCGCATCAGCCGGGTCGACACGAAGATGCACATCGCCATCGTGACCAGGAATAGCTCGCTGACGAAGAAAGCAGTGGAGGACGTCGGAAAAGCATCCAGCACGTAGTGCAGCGAATAAAACGCCCACGCCCATTTCCAGGCGCGGAAGTATGCCTGGTGGCTCTGTTCATAGAGGTAGGCGAACAGCATGAACAGCAGAACCGAGGCTGTGCCGGGGATGACAACCGTCGTGATAACAACGCTGTTCATAGGGTCCGACAAGACACCCCTGGGCGAATCGCTCGCTCAGTTTCGGGGGGAAACAGTGATTCAATGGTTTCATACCGAATGGGCGAAAACAACAGGAATTAGCGCGCGTCCGCTCCGTTGCCAGCGGCCGTCCGAGCCGGATCGCAAGTCCTTGTGGCGCTTGCGCTTGACGCTGATTTTGCGCACCCGTAGTATCAAAACTTCAGAAAAACTTTGGCTAAGTAGCATTTGTCATCCGAGCGAAGTGAAATTGCCCCTTTGCGGGCAACTCAGATGTGCTTCTTCGCTCGCTGCCCCGATTCTTATGCCTGATTCCACGAGCCCGACGACGACTGCAGCCAAGCCGCGCGTCCGCTTCGCCCCTTCGCCCACCGGATTTCTTCACGTCGGCAGCGCCCGCACCTTCATCTTCAACTGGCTCTACGCGCGCCGCAATGACGGAACCATGATCCTCCGCCTCGATGACACCGACGTCGAGCGCAACACCGACGCCTCGGTCACCTCAATTTTTGAAGGTCTGAAGTGGCTGGATCTCGACTGGGACGAAGAGTACAAGCAGTCCGAACGGTTGGAGTTGCATCGCAAAGTGGCGTGGTCGATTTTCGAAAAAGGACTCGCCTACCGCGATTTCACCCCCGCCCACACCGGCGAAAGCGAAAAATCCGGCGCCCAAGGCACCTGGTTGTTCAACCCCGGCGTGCGCGAGCTTTCCCGCGCAGAAAGCGACCGCCGCGCCGCCGCCGGCGAGCCGTTCGCCCTGCGTTTTCGCGTCCCGCGCGAGGAAGGAACCATGTGGGGACAGCCGCCCTCGCTTGCCCTGAGCGAAGTCGAAGGGGCTGTCCGACGCTCCGAAGGAGCGTGGCGCATTCATTTTCGTGACGCAGTTTATGGCGAGCAGGAGAAGGCGACTGCCGACATCGAAGACTTCGCCCTGCTGCGCTCCGATGGCATGCCCACCTATCACCTCGCTTCCTGCGCCGATGACGCCGACCTCCGCATCACCCACATCATTCGCGGCCAGGATCACCTGACCAACACCTTCAAGCACGTCCTCATTTTCGAGGCCGCCGGCTGTCCTCCGCCGAAGTTCGCGCATCTTCCGCTTCTCGTGGCGCCTGACGGAACCAAGCTTTCCAAGCGCCGCCACGGGCCCGTCGTCAGTGTCACCACGTACCGCGACGCCGGATTCCTGCCTGAAGCCTTCATCAATTTCCTCTGCCTCCTCGGCTGGTCGCCGAAAAACGATCGCGAGCAGATGAGCCGCCAGGAGTTGATCGACGCATTTTCCCTGGAGGGCATCAACCGCGCGAATGCCGTTGTGAACTTCAAGGAATCATCATCCACCTCTACAACTGTCATCCCGAGCGAAGCGAGGGACCTGGGTGTTGCTTCCCATGAGGAGACCTTCGATCCCAAGGCGCTCTGGCTCAACGCCGAGCACATTCGCGGCCTGCCCATCGAAGACCTCAACCGGCGCCTGCTGCCGATCGTCCGGGAAGCCGGATTCAACGTCACGCCCGAGAAAATGCTGCGGATCACGCCCCTAATCCGCGAACGCATCAAGCTGCTGCGGGATGTTCTCACCGCTGCAGACTTTTTCTTCGTCGACCAGCTGCCGCCCTACGACCCCACCGAGCTCATCCCGCAAAAAGGAGACGCGGCCATGGCGCTGAAGGCTTTGCAGAAGGCGCAAGGCGTGCTGGCAACCGTCGAATTCAAACACGATCCGCTCGATCAGTCTCTCCGCGCCGCCGCCCAGGAGCTCGGCCTGAAAGCCGGACAGATGTTCCAGCCCATCCGCGTCGCCGTCTGCGGCCGCAAGAACGCCCCACCGCTTTTCGAAACGCTGGAACTGCTGGGGAGAGAAGTGACGCTGGCCCGGATCAGGCAAGCGGTAGCGAAGTTAGGCTAAAAAAGCAAAACCCCGAACCATTACCAGTTCGGGGCGGTCAACCTGTCCAGTTACAAGTTGATTATCTGAAACTGAGAACGCGAAGTCAACATTACTTGTGGAGAGCCTCCCTGTCCCAAGGCTCTCGCCAGCGTCCCTACCAAACCTAGGGTTGCTGTGGACCCGGCGGGACTCGAACCCGCACCTTCCAACTGGACAGGTTGACGTGCTGCCATTACACCACGGGCCCTGAGTTTAGCTTAGGATCGCAAGAGCAACTGCACAAGTTCGTGCGTCACAATAGCGTAAGAGCCCGGTTCATTCTGGGAAACTCTGATTCTCAGTCGACAGTTTGACACCGCCCCTTGCTTGCTCCGAAACCGAACCGGTTGACATTCGCGGTCACTTCTCTTTTATAATCATTCTCATCCAATAACTATGCGCCTCAGGCACGAACAGTTCCGGGACCTCGCCTGGAAGCACGGCCTCGCGGCCACGCACCAGCGCCAGGTCGTCTACGAAGCGGTCGTCGCCTCGCACGGTCACCGCTCTCCGGAGCAAATCTATTCCGCTGTCCGCAAACGCGTGCCGCACATCTCTCTGGCCACGGTCTACAACAATCTCCGTCTCTTCGTGGAGCACGGCCTGCTGCGTGAGGTCACTCCTCACTCGTCCACCTTGCGCGTGGACGGCAATCTCAAACCGCATCATCACCTGGTGTGCTCGCGCTGCAAGTCGGTACAAGACATCGAAGGTGATTTCATCGATTTCAAACGCCTGTCGCCGCACGTACCCAACGGATTCGATCTAACGCAGCCTGTGGTGGAGGTCTTCGGCCTCTGCGCCCGCTGCCGCCCGAAAACGTAGTTCAACGACGTACTAAAAAACGGGTTCTTTACCAATTCAAAGGAAATTTTCAAAGGGAATTCCCAAAGGAAGACAAAGATATGGAGAATACAATCACCGCCCCAGCAGAAACCGCGATCCCCGATATCCAGAAACAAAACAGCCCAACCGAATCCAAGTGCCCGTTCACGGGGGCAAATCCCGTACACACGAACCGAGACTGGTGGCCGAATCAGTTGAATGTTCAGATTCTCCACCATCATTCCAACCTGTCCAATCCCATGGGCGAGGAGTTCGACTACGCCAAGGACTTCAAGAGTCTCGACCTGAAAGCCGTGACCAAGGACCTTCGCGCCCTGATGACGGACTCGCAGGAATGGTGGCCGGCCGACTTCGGCCACTATGGTCCGCTGTTCATTCGCATGGCGTGGCACAGCGCCGGCACGTACCGCATCGGCGACGGCCGCGGCGGCGCCGGAGCCGGCCAGCAACGCTTTGCGCCGCTCAACAGCTGGCCCGACAACGTGAACCTGGACAAGGCGCGCCGCCTGCTCTGGCCGATCAAGCAGAAATACGGCCGGAAAATTTCCTGGGCCGATCTGATGATTCTCGCCGGCAATGTCGCCCTCGAATCCATGGGTTTCAAGACCTTCGGGTTTGGCGGTGGACGCGCCGACACCTGGGAGCCCGAAGAGGACGTGTTCTGGGGCCCGGAAGGCAAGTGGCTGGCCGACGAGCGCTATAGCGGCGACCGTCAGCTCGACAATCCTCTCGGCGCCGTGCAAATGGGCCTGATCTACGTGAATCCGGAAGGCCCCAACGGCAACCCGGACCCCGTCGCCGCGGCCAAGGATATTCGCGAAACCTTCCACCGCATGGCCATGAATGATGAGGAGACGGTCGCGCTGATTGCCGGCGGGCACACCTTCGGCAAAACCCACGGCGCCGGCCCTGCCTCCAACGTGGGCCCAGTGCCCGAAGCCGCCCCTATCGAGGAGCAGGGCCTCGGCTGGAAAAGCGAATTTCGCACCGGCATAGCCGGTGACGCGATCGGCAGCGGCCTGGAAGTCATCTGGACCACATCGCCGACCAAGTGGAGCAACAACTTCTTTGCCAACCTGTTCAACTACGATTGGGAGCTCACCAAGAGCCCGGCTGGCGCGCATCAGTGGAGACCGAAGAAAGGCGCGGGCAACGGAAAGATGCCGGATGCGCACGATCCATCCAAGCATCACGCGCCCTCCATGCTCACCACCGATCTTTCCCTGCGCTTCGATCCGGCTTACGAAAAAATTTCACGCCGCTTCTACGAGCATCCCGGTCAGTTCGCCGATGCCTTTGCCCGCGCGTGGTTCAAGCTCACGCACCGCGACATGGGCCCGATCGCGCGTTATCTCGGCCCGCTCGTTCCCAAGGAGACGCTGCCGTGGCAAGACCCCATCCCCGCGGTGAATCATCCACTGATCGGGGACAAGGACATTGCGGCGCTGAAAGCCAAGATTCTCAAATCCGGACTTTCGATCTCCCAACTGGTCTCGGCCGCCTGGGCGTCGGCGTCGACGTTCCGCGGCTCTGACAAGCGCGGCGGAGCCAACGGCGCGCGTATTCGCCTCGCCCCGCAAAAGGACTGGGCAGTCAACCAGCCGGCTCAGCTGGCGAAGGTGCTGCAAAAACTCGAAGCCATTCAGAAGGAGTTCAACAGCTCGCAGTCCAACGGCAGCAAGCGGAAGAAGGTTTCGCTGGCCGACCTGATCGTTCTCGGCGGCAACGCAGCCGTCGAGAAAGCGGCGAAGGCTGCCGGTCACGACGTGAAAGTCCTCTTCAAGCCGGGGCGCATGGACGCCTCGCAAGAGCAAACCGAAGTCGAATCCTTCGAGCCGCTTGAACCAAAAGCGGATGGGTTCCGCAACTATCTCAGCGGCAAACAGCGCTTGTCGGCGGAAGAGATGTTGGTGGATAAGGCGCAATTGCTAAGGCTGACGGCGCCCGAAATGACCGTTCTAGTCGGTGGCCTCCGCGTTCTGGGCGCGAATACCGGGAACTCGAAACACGGCGTCTTCACCAAGCGGTCTGAAACGCTGACCAACGACTTCTTCGTCAACCTGCTCGACATGAGCACCGAATGGCAGCCAACGTCCGGGAATGGCTCGGGACCGGTGTACGAGGGCCGCGACCGCAAGACGGGCAAGGTCAAGTGGGCCGCTACCCGGGTCGACCTGATCTTCGGTTCGCACTCCCAGCTGCGCGCGTTGGCGGAAGTCTACGCGTGCGCCGACTCGAAGGAGAAGTTCGCGAAAGACTTCGTGGCGGCGTGGAGCAAAGTGATGAACGCGGATCGCTTCGACCTGGCCTGAACAAAATCGTGGAGCCCCGGACGTCCTCGTCCGGGGCCACGGATTGCGGACTTCTTTGCGGTAAGATCAATGCCATGAATCCGTCATCCGCCGAGGCGAAAATGGACGAAAACGCAGCGCCCGAGCCTCGTCCCTCCAACTTCATTCGTGAGCGATTCCTCGAAGACCTCGAGACCAACAAGTACAGCGGCCGCGTCCAGACCCGCTTTCCTCCCGAGCCCAACGGATATCTCCACATCGGCCACGCCAAGGCCATCTGCATCGACTTCGGCTACGCCGACGAATTCGGCGGACACACGAACCTGCGCTTCGACGACACCAATCCTGAAAAGGAAGACGTCGAATACGTCGATGCCATCATGGCCGACGTCAAGTGGCTCGGCTTCCACTGGGACGGCCTTTTCTATGCCTCCGATTATTTCGACCAGCTCTACGAGTGGGCCATCAAGCTGATCAAAGACGGCAAGGCCTACGTCGACGATTTGTCGGCGGAGGAAATCCGCAAGCATCGCGGCACGCTGACTGAGCCTGGAAAAGACAGCCCGTATCGCAACCGCTCCGTCGAAGAGAATCTCAACCTGTTCGAGCGCATGAAGGCCGGCGAGTTTCCCGACGGCTCGCGGGTTCTGCGCGCCAAGATCGACATGGCCTCGCCCAACCTCAACATGCGTGATCCGGTGATGTACCGCATCCTGCACGCCGAGCATCACCGCACCGGCAACAAGTGGTGCATTTATCCCATGTACGACTACGCGCACGGCCAGTCGGACTCGCTCGAAAAAGTCACGCACTCGATGTGCTCGCTCGAATTCGCCGATCATCAGCCGCTCTACAACTGGTTCATCAAAGAGCTGGGTATCTTCCCCTCGCAGCAGATCGAATTTGACCGCCTCAGCCTGACCTACACCATCATGAGCAAGCGGTTGCTGCGCCGGCTGGTGGAGGAATGCCGCGTGCGTGGCTGGGATGATCCGCGCATGCCCACGCTGGGCGGCCTGCGCCGCCGCGGCTACACGCCGGACGCGATTCGCAACTTCGTCGCCGCGGCGGGCGTGTCGCGCACCAACGGCGTCGTCGAGCTGGCCATGCTCGAGCACTTCGTGCGCGAGGATTTGAACAAGCGCTCCCCGCGCGTGATGGCCGTGCTGCGTCCGCTGAAGGTGGTGATCGATAACTATCCGGAGGATCAGGTCGAAGAGATGGACGCGCAGAACAATCCCGAGGACGAAAGGGCCGGTTCGCGCAAGGTACCCTTCTCTCGCGTGCTCTACATCGAGCAGGACGACTTCCGCGAAGTGCCTCCGCCAAAATATTTTCGTCTGTCGCCGGGACGCGAAGTCCGCCTGCGCTACGGCTACTTCATCACAGCAAAGAACGTGGTGAAGAACGAGAAAGGTGAAGTAATTGAAGTGCACTGCACCTACGATCCCGTCACGCGCGGTGGTAACGCGCCCGATGGCCGCAAGGTGAAGTCGACGATCCACTGGGTTTCAGCCGCGCACGCCATCGACGCCGAAGTCCGCATCTACGAAAACCTGTTCAGCAAGGAAGACCCCACCGATGTGGAAGAGGGTCAGGACTTCACCGCGAACCTGAATCCGAATTCGCTGGAAGTGATCGCACCCGCGAAGCTCGAGCCATCGCTGGCCGACGCGGCCCCAGGCAGCCGCTATCAATTCGAACGCCTGGGATACTTCTGCACCGATCCCGACTCGAAGCCTGGAAGGCCGGTCTTCAACCGCACCGTCGCACTGAAGGACACCTGGGCGAAGGTGGAGAAGAAGCAAGGCGGGGTAAAGCATTGATGTCATGGGCGAGATACAGTAAAGTCAAGCGCACCATGAGACGTACTGTTGCCCATTTTCTTCTGCTTTTCTCGACAGTCGCCGCTGCGCAGATGGTTCAGAAATCAGCTCCCACCGATCAGGACCTCACGGCAGAGCAAAAGGAGACGGTGGTGAAGTTGGCCAATCTTAAAAAGAATTTTGGGAAGAAAATGAACAGTCCGGGAGTGGATCTTTCCCTGAGAGAGATTGACCGGACGCCCACTACAGATCGCACGTTGGTCCGGTACGAACTTTACGCAAAGGGATTGCCCACCGACTTGACTTACACTCTTTTCAAAGTTGAAATCACCGGCAAAATTCTTAAGCAGCTTGAAGGGGTAACGCTCGATTCGAATGGGAAGGCGATTTCCGCGGGCCGAAAGAGCACCGGTGGGTCCGCTCTTAACAGCCCGATCGATTTGGTCTTTTTTGGCGGAAAGGGCGAGCCTATCCGCCTCGCGTTGACCTCAAATGATGATTCCCATCTAAGGGTTTCGTCTCGGTGATCCCTTTCCCGAACTCGGCAACGGATAAAGGTTGCGGGTTGGAATCCGTTATCGGGACCCCAAAGGGCGAGGTGACTTATGTCCAAGGAAGCGGATTCGAACCGAACGAAGAATTGACCATGGACGGCGAAAGCTACGGCGAAAAAAATCATGGTATTGCAAAGGCTGAGGCGGATGGTACTTATTTTGCGGTGGCAATGCCTAACGTTCTCGGGAAAACATCCGGCACCACCACCTGGTCGGTAAGGGGCAAGAATTGCAATCCCGTGCTCACCTTCACGTGGGGTACCTATCACCTTGAATAAGGCCGCCGCGTGCTAGGCGAGCTTTCTGGCGTCTCCCTAGAGCATCCAAGAAAAGCGAAACCCCGAGCGCAATTCCACTCGGGGTTAGCACATCAGCCTGTCAAGCTCAATACGATTATCCAAAAGACACGAATCAGAAGTCAAGGTTACTTGAGGAGTCCGCCTGTCGGAGACTCCTCGTCAGATTCCCTACCAAACCAGGGAATGCTGTGGACCCGACGGGATTCGAACCCGCACCTTCGCGCTTGACAGGCTGATATGCTGCCCATTACACCACGGGCCCTGCATCAAGACTAGTCCGCAAACCCGGCCTGGAACTCATTCTTTAGCGTAGAATTCTGATGCGCTGTACCGATCCGGGAAGATCTATGCACCCAGCCATTCTCCCCGCGTTTTTGGAAATCTCCCGTACCGTCGCCTCAACCTGCACCGCCGGGGTCGTCCTTTGCCTGATTCGCCTCATGGCCGCGAAGAACGACGTCGCCCAGGCTCGCGGCCTCGACAAGATCGTCGCCCTGGGCAATCTGTTCTTCGCCGTGCCGCTGGCCGTGTTCGGCGCGGAGCATTTTGCCGACGCTCAAGACATCAGCCAACTAGTGCCCAAATTCATGCCGTGGCATCTGTTCTGGACCTATCTCGTCGGCGTGGCCTTGATCTCCGCGTCCCTGAGCATCGCCACGAAAATTCAGGTGCCCTGGTCGGGCCTGCTGTTCGGCATCATGATGTTTACCTTCGTGTCGATGATGGACCTGCCCGGAACGCTGAAGAGTCCGCACAACCGGATTATCTGGGCTCTCCTGTGCCGCGAACTGTCATTCGGCGCCGGCGGCTGGGTTCTTGCCGGAACTGCCATGGCCGGACGGGACGGGCAAGGCAAGAGCAAGCTCGTCACCGTGGGCCGCATCATCATCGGCCTCGCCGCCATGTTCTACGGCGTCGAACACTTTCTTCATCCCCTCAACGTTCCGGGCGTTCCGCTCGAGAAATTCATGCCCGTGTGGATTCCGGGACGGATGGTCATCAGCTATCTGACCGGCTTGATTCTGCTGGTTGGCGGCGCCGGTATCCTGGCGAGCAAGACGCGGACAGCCGCAACGTATCTCGGCGCCTGGATTACGCTCGTGGTCTTTACCGTCTATCTCGCGATCCTGATCGCCTCATTCTTGGACCCAAGCACCGACGTCAAGGTCGAAGGGATTAACTACTTTTTCGACACCATGCTGTATGCCGGAACGATTCTCGCGCTCGCCCAAAAACCACCGAAGCTTGCCTGACAGTGCGAGTTCCGGCCGTCATTCTCGAACACGATTGTCATGCTGAGCGGAGCGATGAGGAGAGCAAAGCGATCCTCATCGCGCAGTCGAAGCATCCCTACCCTCGGCAGACATCCATGGGTACCACTCCGACGCCAGGTCAACCCAGTGCGGATTCTTGCGGACAATTAACACGATTTTCTTAGCCCGGCTCCACCCCTTTTAGCTGTGTCTCGCGGGCGAGCGCCCTGTGCACATCGTCATACGACTCCCAGTACAGCAGCCGCGTCACTTCGTATCGGGCAGTGAATCCCTCGAAATGATGGAATTTGTGCTGGAAAACCCGTTTGTGCAGGTTGCCGCTGAATCCGATGTACAACGTGCCGGACAGGCTGCCCATGATGTAAACGCAATACCTGCGATCGCGAGGCATTCGGAAATGATCCTGTACCTCGACTGAGTTGGCGGTGCGCTAGGTCACAAATTCTGGAGGTGTTCCCGTCTCGGGAATGTCGTGGTCAGGTAGGGATGCTTCGACTCCGCGGGAGAATCGCTTCGCGCTTCTCCCGCGCCGCTCAGCATGACAAATCGTCTCTTTTTCTACTTCGCCGCCGCCGCTTCCACCCCCGCCAGCATCTTGTCTAACTCAGCCCGCGACAAGTACCGCCCATTGACGACCACTCCCGCAATCTTTTGCGTGTTGCGGATGTCTTCCAGCGGATTCGCGTCGAGCAGCACCATGTCAGCCATTTTGCCTTTGTCGATCGTCCCGAGCTGATCTTCCTTGCCCAGAAACTTCGCGGGATTCAGCGTGGCCGTCTGCAGCGCCTCCAGCGGGCTGAAGCCGGCGGCGACGAAGCGGTGCAACTCTTCGTGCAGGCTGAAGCCGGGGAAGATGTAAACGCCCGGAGGCGTGTCCGTCCCCGCAAGAAATGGGACGCCTGCGTGGTGCATCTCCTTTACGACTTCCAGTTCTTTATCCACGAAGCGGTGGCGCGTGGCCAGATCATCCACGTTGAACTCGTGGACCACGGCTTCGGTGAAGCGCTTCCAGGTCACGTCTTTCCAGGATGCTGGGACGTACTTCGCTCGCGGGTCGTGGGCGAAGTCCGAGAGATCGATCAGGTTGCCGCCGCGCTCCCACACCAGGGTCGGACACTGCCAGGTCTGGTTCTTGGCCAGCAGGACGAACAACTCCGCCGCGCGCTTGGGATCGTAGCTCGCCAGAAACTTGGTTTCGTTCTTGTTGCCCTTGATGAATTCGTCTTCCATTGGCGAGCTGCCTTCGAAGATTCCGATCAGATGCTCGAAGCTCTTCTGCCCGGCATTCGACATTTCTGAAGCGCGCACCGAATCGGGCACGTGGCCCACAAACGTGATGTTCTGCTTGCGCGCCTCATCGGCGATAGCGAAGACCGCGTCGCGCGGAATCAGCGACTGCAGCTTGATGAAATCCACGCCCCGCCGCTTGAGGTCATCGACCGCGCGGCGGCCGTCTTCAGGCGTGCTGATCGCAATCGAGCTGGGGAAACGCGGCTTGGGTCCGTCGAGCATCGGTCCGGCCATGACGATGCGCGGGCCGATCAGCGTCCCGGCTTCGATCTCCTTGCGCCACTGCTGCAGCACCTCCAACTCGCTTCCCATGTCGCGCACGCCCGTGATGCCGTTGGCGATGAACAGCGGCACGGTGATTTCTTTCCCATGGGGAAACCATTCGCCGAAGACCATGTGCACGTGCATGTCCCAGAGGCCGGGGATGAGGAATTTGCCGGTGCCGTTGACGTGAACGGCTTTCTTCCCGCCGCGCTCAGCGCCGGCTTCGCTGATGTCGGCGATCTTTCCATCGCGCACCAGGACAGTGCGGTGCGACAGCAGCGCGCCGCCGGTCACGTCGATGATGGTGACGTTGTGAACAACCAGGTCCGAAGACTTGGCCGGTTGCGCGTGCAGAGCACAGCACGCGAGCAGGGCAAAAAGGCAAAGGATGACACGCTTCATGGAAGGAAATCTTAAGGACCGGGCGCAAGCGAGTCAAAGTCAGGAGGGCTTTTATGTAGGGACAGCCGCCCCCGGCTGTCCGTCGAGCGCAGCTCGACTCTTTTCTTGCTTGCCCCGGACGAATGCGTCCGGGGCTACACGGCAAAGGCTGAGAGCTGATAGCTGATAGCTGACAGCTTAATTATGCACGTGTGGGCTTTGTGCCGGATTGTGGCGCGGGCCGGGCGGTTCCTTCACAACTTTCACCTCGAAACTAACCGGCAGGTTCTTCGGAGGGAAGCACTGGGCGTTGTCGCAGGCCTGGTAGCGCAGCACGCCGTGCATCACGTACTTTCCCGGCACCACCGAGTGCAGCGGATGCACCGCCACGGCGACCGTGAAATCTCCGCTATACACATTCAGTTTCTCGTCTGGCGAAAAAGGAAAACTGAGATCCTGTCCAGCGGGATAGTCAATCTTGCCCAGAATGATGTCGGTGGGCAGATCCATCTTGAGCGCGGTAGGAATCAGGAACTCCGACTTGGGCGTGTTCGAGTTGATGTGAAAGCCGGAAGCCACGCGGAAATTCAGGTCCACCATGGTCTGGGCGGCGCGCGGAGCCGTCACCAGATCCACCGGAGCCATGGTGACCGATGGCGCCTTGCCCGATTGCGCTGCGGCTGCGATCGCCGCCAGGGCGAACGCCAACAGGCAGATCAGCCTCGCGTTCCTCTTGTGTGAGAACAGGATCATTCCCCACCCCGAATCATAGTAGAGCGATTGCCGCGGGCTTCCTAGTGTCAGTTCTGAGCCTGCGTTTTCGCGACCGGCGCCGCAGACGGGCTGGTTCCCGGTTCCGTATTCAGCGTCTTCTTGATGGCGTCCTCGATCTCGGCTTTACCCTTGAGGCCAAAAATCTTGTCGACGATCTTGCCGTCGCGGCCGATGAAGAAGCTCTCCGGCAGCGCCGGTATGCCGCCGTACTCATCTCCCACCGCTTCCTTCCCGATCAGTACGGGATAGTTCACGCCCATATCCTTGGCGAACTTGGCGATGTCCTCTTTGCTGGCATCATCCATGGCTACGCCGACGATCTGCAGGCCCTGCGGTCCGTATTGGCTCTGCAATTCCACGAACCACGGCATTTCGATCTTGCATGGGCTGCACCAGGTCGCCCAGAAGTTCAGCAGGACGGCCTTACCGCGCAGGTCCGAGAGTCGCACGCTCTTGCCGTCCAGCGACTCAAGGGTAAAGTCGGGCGCGACGGATGACATGGCGGCCACCGTGCCGCCGGAGCGGCGGGCAGCATGGAAGCCGACAAACAGCATTCCCGCGACCACCACGGCGACCACGACCAAAGCGAGAGGATTGCGATTCATAACGACCCCTTCATTCGAACTTCGCCTCCGGCGATAGCCCAGGTACAGCGCGAGTGCCACCGCGACCGCCACCACCAGAATTGCAACCGGGTTGGCATTCGTGACCACGCCCTCCAGCCACACCTCAAACTTGCCTAAAAACGACAGCCAGTTCGAAATCATGGTGAAGCGCCCGATCAGCAGCAGCACGCCCAGGGCGATCATCAGGCCGCCGCTGGCCACTTCGATCCCGTGCATATACGAGCGGAAGCGGCTGTAGAACTTGAGGAATTGCTCCATCAGCAGCGAGGTCACCAGAAACGGCATCGCCAGCCCCAGCGAGTACACCGAGAGCAGCAGAATGCCTTTGCCCACCGTGTCCTGCTGGCTGGCGAAGCCCAGGATCGTAGCCAGGATCGGGCCCAGGCAGGGCGTCCAGCCGAACGCGAAGGCGAATCCGATGACGAATGCGCCCACCGGCGTGCTGCCGCCCTTCACGCTGTGCAGGCGGGCGTCGGTGTAGAGCGCTTTGATTCGGAAAATTCCGGTCAGGTGCAGCCCGAACAAGATGATGACCACGCCCGCCACACGAGCCAGCGTGTGCTTGTAAATGCCCAGCGCCTGGCCTACGCTCGTGGCCGCCGCTCCCAGCGCGATGAACACCACGCTGAACCCGAGGATGAAGGCGATGGAATTGATCATTACCCGGCGCAAAAGCTGGGACTGCGCCGACTTCAACTCCTCTACGCCGACGCCCGAAATCATGGAGACATATCCGGGCACCAGCGGAAGCACGCAAGGCGACACAAACGAAACCAGGCCGCCCAGAAACGCGAGCATGACGAGAGTGGAAAGTGGGAGGTTTGACATCGGGCTTATTTATTGTACCTGCTGCACTGCCTAACTGGATTATCGGGCTGGGCGGCTTGTTAGATCGGGTTCCGAGCCCTCCTTACTATCGATGGTGCTACACATAAGACGCGCGGGCCGGGATTTTGTTGCAAGCCGGTCTGAGATCAATGCGATCTGCCGGCCTGCGCCGGAGCCGCAGCAGCCCCCGGAGCCCCCATCGGGCCGGGCGATTCCAGCACTTTCCGAAAGACCGCGGTCGGCACCACCGCATAGAGCGCGGCTCGGCTGTCGTCCTGGCGTACCTGCAAGCTGTCGAACAGAGTCTTCAGGTCGGCATCGCCGCCCGGCGACCCCACCGAGGTCTCCGCGCTGTGGAACATCTGCAGAAATGTGTTCAGCCGGTTCGATAAGTTTCGGGCGTCCTCAGGGCTGGCCGTCCAGGCCTCGGCCCGCACATGCAGAACGCTGGTACGCAGGGGAAGATGCAGGGGATTGTAGCTGGCGGAGATCACCACATCGGCAGGCTTGGAGAGAAAATCCGACCACCCGCCAAACTCCGGGGAAGCAGGATCGATCCGGCCGACAAGCCAGATCGGGCTGGCCAGCTGCACCTGCTTGTAGTAGCGGCGCAGGAATGCCGGACCGCCGAACGGCGATGCCAGCCGCCGCGACCGGTCGACAATCCCCCGGATCACGCCGGGATCGTCGTGGTTCGAGGCGGCCACCGAGTCCACACTGAGGATGGCAACCCGGAACGTTCGCTCCTCCAACGGAATCGAATAAATATCGATCGAGTTGTAGTTCTCCACCGATTGCGCGACATGCTTCAAATAGCCGGCGAGTTTCTCGCCGTCGAACTTCCCCACCAGTACTTCCGAAAAGCGCAGCTCGCCTTCGCCACTGTACGGTTTGTTCGCCGGGTAGTGAACCGCAAAGGCCACAGCATCGAGGTCGCGTTCAAAATCGAAGCCCGACTGCTCGATAAACTGCTCATACTCGGGGTCGTGCGAGACCGGGGACAGCGGCTTGTTGCTGATCTTGCGAATCCAGCCAAAATTGGCGTAGACAAAAGCGTCGGCGCTGGGCAGCAGACGCGCCGGTTCGGGTGGCGCGTTTCGTCGCAGTTGCACGGCAACCGTAACCGCCGCCGCGACGATCACCACCGCCAGAGCGATGGGGTAAGGGCGTCTGATTCGCATGAAAAGTGCTGCCCAGAATCATAGCACCGGAAGGCTTCAGCCTTCGGTCCACGAGGCTGCCGGTGTCCCCAATCGACAGACCATGGGCACGAAGTCTCACGAAGGGCCAGTGTCGCTGCCTTCCTTCGTGTCCTTAGTGTCCTTTGTGGTGAAATTGGGTTTTGACTTCCTGAGTCGAGATCCCTTCAAATCCCAGTGTCCAGTCCTGAACAGGGGTTTATAAATATGGACGGGCGGCGCTGATTGGACAGCGCACTGGGAAGAAATGACAGGCAGTTAGCCGGGCCCCATTTGGGTTGAAGAGTGCAGTCCCGGCCTGTGACTTCATTCCCGGCGGGGATGCCACCAATGTTCACTGACCTGCGAGTCGCCGTTCGTCACCTGCGCAAGTCGCCCGGCTTTTCTACCACGGCGGTGCTGATGCTGGCGCTCGGCATCGGCGCCACCACCGCGATTTTCTCCATCGTCGAAGGAGTGCTGCTCCGCCCGCTGCCCTTCCCGCACTCCGAGCAACTGGTCTCGCTCTCCGACGTATTGCAGGACGGCATCACAAGCGCCGATGCCTTGCCGCGCGTCACCGCCCCTGATGTCCTTGCCAACACGCGCGACACGTACAGCTTCGAAAGCCTCGGCGGATATCAATCCGTGACCTTCGAACTCACGGGCGTTGGCGAACCGGCGCAGGTAGATGCAGCCCGTATGACTGGCGGCCTGTTCCCAACCTTACAGGTGCCTCCCCTCATGGGTCGGGTGTTCACCCAGCAGGAGGACGAGCAAGGCCAGCAGGTTGCAGTGGTCAGCTACGGGCTCTGGCGGAGCCGGATGCACGGCGATGCGCACATACTGGGATCGAAGATTCTGCTCGACCGCAAGCCTTACCTGATCATCGGTGTCATGCCGCCGTCGTTTGATTTCCCTTTGTTGCCCGGACGCCTGGACCACAGCGAATTGTGGGTCCCCATGAGCTTCGAGCCGCAGGAATTGCACGGCGCCGGGGCGGCGAACTGGAGCTTTGCCATGGTGGGCCGGCTCAAGCCGAGTGTCACAGCAGAGCAGGCCCAGCAGGATGCGCAACGCGTGGCCCAGGAAACCATGCGCGCCTACCCGCCGTTTATGGCGAGTCTGCACATTCTTGCCGTGGTGCGTTCGTTACGCGAGCAAACGGTCTCACAGGCGCGTGAGTTGGTGCGCATCTTGTTTCTCGCGACTGCGGTTGTGCTGCTGATCGTCTGCGCCAATCTCGCCGGATTGCTGCTGGTCCGCGCCATTCGCCGCCGCCGCGAGATCGCCATGCGCATGGCCCTGGGCGCAGGCAAACTCGCGCTGCTCCGCCAGTCGGTGTTGGAGAGCGTGGTCCTGAGCATGATCGGAGGCGTCCTCGGTCTCGTCCTGGCCGCAATCGGCCTGCGAGTCGGCATCAGCCAGTTGCCCGAGACTCTGCCGCGCGTGAACGAGATCGGCATGGATTGGCCAATCGTCACTTTTGCGCTCACACTGTCCGTGCTGACCGGCCTGGCCTGTGGATTGATTCCCGCCTTCGCCGCCTGGCGTACCAGCGTGAACGAGACCCTGAAAGAGGGCGGCCGCACCGGCTCCTCCGGAGGCCATGCCTGGCTGCGCTCCGCGCTGGTCGTGGGCGAAATCGCGACCGCGCTCGTGCTTCTCGCGGCCTGCGGCCTGTTGCTGCGGAGTTTTGAGAAGATGCGCTCCGTCGATCTGGGCTTCCGCTCTGACCACGTGCTCACCGCTGCCTATGCCCTGCCCGAGAAACAGTACGCCACGCAAGCTGCGATCGATGAATTCAATCGCGAACTGGTTCGCCGCGTGCAACAGTTGCCCGGAACGAAGGCAGCCGGGCTGACTTCGTTTCTGCCCGCTTCCGGCGCCATCAGCGCGGGCGGCTTCGTGGTCGAGGGATATGTCCCGCCCAATGGCTCCGCGATGGGTTTTTCCACTGAGGTCCAGACCCAAGGCGACTACTTTCAAGCCATGGGGATTCCTCTCCTTGCCGGACGATTCTTCACTCCTGCCGATACCGCCAGCGGCCAGCTCGCCGCCATCGTCAACCGCAAACTGGCCGAGCATTACTGGCCTGGCGCAGACCCCGTCGGCAAGCGCCTCCGCATCGGCACGCCCGAAGCTCCAACTCCATGGCTCACCATCGTGGGCGAAGTCGCCGACGTGAAAGAGGACTCACCGGACGTTCCCGACAAAGAAGAAATCTATCAACCGATCGAGCAGTATGACAGTTCTCTCGGTTCGCTGGCTTCATCGAATGTTCTGAACGGAAATAGCGGCTTCATCACCCTGCGCACCGAGCAAGACCCTGAGCAGTCGGCGAACGCGTTGCGCGCGGCCGTCCGTTCCATCGACCCTCAGCTTCCGCTCACGCAGATGCAAACTATGGAGAGCGTGATTTCCGACAGCGAGGCCCCGCGCCGTTTCAACACCACTCTGATCTCCTTCTTCGCCATCACGGCGCTTTTGCTGGCGGCGCTCGGGATTTACAGTGTCGTCGCCTTCTCGGCGGCGCTGCGCGTGCAGGAGATGGCCATCCGCATGGCCTTGGGATCGCAGCGCTCGGGGATCCTGGGGCTGGTCTTCCTGTCTGCCCTGAAGCTGGCGCTGGCCGGATGCGCCGTAGGATTGGCAGGCGTAGCCGCGACTGCGCATGTGCTGGATTCCTTGCTGTTCGCGGTGAGCCGCTTCGATCCGCTGGTGCTCGCGCTGGCTGCCTTGTTCGTGCTGGCGCTGGCCCTGGCAGCTTCTGTGCTGCCCGCGGCTCGGGCGGCCTCGATCGACCCCATGAAGGCGCTCCGGGCGGAATAAAGTTCAGCTACAAGGGGCAGCCTCCGGGGCGCCCGTCTTCCCCTGCCGGGAAGCGGAATCGTACGCAAGCTATTGTTGCGCCTGAGATTGCCCCTGTGCTACTTTATATAATTGTCCCGGACATCTGGGCGGGATCCGTGGGATAAGTTTGCGCGGAGGCGCGCGCTGTCCCCAGACGCGCTGGCGTAGCTCAGTCGGTAGAGCATCTGATTTGTAATCAGAGGGTCGGGGGTTCGATTCCCTTCGCCAGCTCCAGAAAACGCAGAATTGGAACGAAGACGCAGATTTTACGACAGGCGGCGGACTCGGTAGCGGCGCAACAGGTTTTTCCAACGCACTCCATTCCGAACTTTTCCGGCTTGGTGGTCTTCGCAGCGGGTTGGGCGCGAACCTTGGTTTCCCTGTTTGGCGAAAATTAAGGTGACGTGTTGCGGGCGGGTCTGCGGTTTTGTTGTGCGCCGCGACCGTCGGCAGCGCAGTTTTCGTACGGGCCGCGGCAGCCGCATCGCCCGGGAGTTGAGCCGCTTAGCGGGTGTGAGCGAAGCGGGAGCCCGCTGGCGAAATCCTGAGCGCCTTTTGCGAAGGATCTGACAGTGCGGAGTTTTCTGCACAGGTGGGTGAGTGGTTAAAGCCGACAGACTGTAAATCTGTTCCTCCTAGCGAGGTACGGAGGTTCGAATCCTCCCCTGTGCACCAGAGTTGAGCCGTTTAGCAGGCGTGACCCGGAGCCAAAGCGAAGGGGGGAGCCTGCTGGCGAAATCCTGAGCGCCTTTTGCGAAGGATCTGAGGGCAGATGAATCGCCTTGCGGGAGCTTTGATCGCCTACGTTGTGCTGGGAGTGCTGACGTATTTAACGATCACCGATCACACGGTTCGAGTCGTCACGTTTGCCATCCTGGCCCTGTTCGCGATGAAGTCGATTTTACGGCGTAAAGACGTGCTGCATCCCGACCGCGAGAGCGATTCGGATCAGTAGCTTTTGCTAAGAGCTGACGGCTGATAGCTGTCAGCTGGGTTTCGAGCCGATGTAGCTCAGTTGGTAGAGCACTCCCTTGGTAAGGGAGAGGTCACCAGTTCAATCCTGGTCATCGGCTCCAGAAATTGCTTGGCTGTTCGTTGGAAGGTTTTGGGAAGGGCACGGCTTCAGCCGTGCCGCTGAGAGTCGAAATGACAAGCGGCTTTAGCCGCTGAGGTTCCGGGCGGGAGTAACTCAGTGGTAGAGTCACAGCCTTCCAAGCTGTTGGTCGCGGGTTCGATTCCCGTCTCCCGCTCCAATGTTTTGACGCAGGTGCGATGACAGTGACGTTCGAACAGGCTGCCATCAAGGTCGAGAAGGCGCAAGAGTTCGCCAGGCTGCAAGCCGCAGTCGAGCAGGCGTTCCTGCCCGACAAGGTTGAGCGGTTCTTGAAGCTGCTCGATCGCAACGGAATCCGCATCCGGGACTTTGATGGTGTCCTGGCGCAACGGATGCTGGAAGCGGTGAATGGGGAGCCGGGACTGAGCGCGCGGCAGTTGTATGACTCGCTGCCGGTTTCGGATCAGGCGCAGATGCGCGAGTTCTATCTGTCGAAGCTCGAGACGGTAGACGTCGCGCTCCGGCATAAGTTTAAGAAGCTGTACCAGTATTACTGAGCTTCGTATCAGGGCATGCCTTCAGGCATGCCGTGAAGGCGGAATCAAGTCCGGGGCTTTAGCCCCTGAGGAACGGTTATGGCGAAAGAGAAATTTGAACGCACCAAGCCGCACTGCAACGTGGGGACGATTGGGCACATCGATCACGGCAAGACCACGCTGACGGCGGCGATCACCAAGGTGTTGCAGAAGCACAATCCCAAGATTGTGTTTCGGTCGTTTGACTCGATTGACAATGCGCCGGAAGAAAAGGCGCGCGGCATCACCATCGCGACGGCGCACGTGGAGTACGAGACCAACAATCGTCACTACGCGCACGTAGACTGCCCGGGCCACGCCGACTACATCAAGAACATGATCACGGGCGCGGCGCAGATGGACGGGGCGATTCTGGTGGTGGCGGCCACCGACGGTCCCATGCCGCAGACGCGCGAGCACGTGCTGCTGGCGCGCCAGGTGGGCGTGCCCTACATCGTGGTGGCGCTGAATAAGTGTGACGCAGTCGATGACCCGGAGTTGCTGGATCTGGTCGAGCTGGAAGTGCGGGAACTGTTGAAGTCGTACAAGTTCCCGGGCGACGACGTACCTGTCGTTCGTCTGTCGGCGCTGGGCGCGCTGAACGGGGAAGCGAAGTGGGAGAAGCAGATCGACGAGCTGATGGCGGCAGTGGACAAGTATGTGCCGCAGCCGGCGCGCGAGCTGGACAAGCCGTTCCTGATGCCGATCGAAGATATTTTCTCGATCTCGGGGCGCGGAACGGTGGTGACGGGGCGCATCGAGCGCGGCAAGGTCAAAGTGGGCGAGGAAGTGGAGATCGTGGGCTTCCGCGAGACGCGCAAGACGGTGGTGACGGGCGTGGAAATGTTCAAGAAGCAGCTGGACGAAGGCATGGCGGGGGACAACGCCGGGCTGCTGCTGCGGGGCATAGGCAAGGATGATGTGGAGCGCGGGATGGTGCTGGCGAAGACGGGATCGATCACGCCGCACACCAAGTTCAAGGCCGAGGTCTACATTCTGACGAAGGAAGAAGGCGGGCGGCATACGCCGTTCTTCAAGGGCTACCGGCCGCAGTTCTATCTGCGCACGACGGACGTGACGGGCGTAGCGGAGCTGCCGTCGGGCACGGAGATGGTGATGCCGGGAGACAACGTGAGCCTGGTGATCGAGCTGATCACGCCGGTGGCGATGGAGAAGGGCCTGCGCTTCGCGATTCGCGAAGGCGGCCACACGGTGGGCGCAGGAACGATTGCGGAGATTATTCAGTAGTAGGGCCGTGTGGCGCGGGCACTCTTGCCCGCGAGGTTTTCCGGTGCTGCCGGCAAGCGGGCAGAAGTGCCCGCTCGTCGTTGGTCGTTGGCAAGCGCACTTCGGTATGTGGTGCAAGCGTGAAGCTAGCTGTGGGTCGCTCAACGACCTAAGCCCCGAAGGGGTGGAATTCATTAGCCCAGGGCGTAAGCCCTGGGTAAGCATCGAAACGAGAACGAGTCCCGTAGAGCCTGCCCTGAGCGCAGTCGAAGGGGACGACAGAAATGCGTAGGTCCTTCGGCGACAAACGACGTTGCCTCAGGATGACAAGGGTTTGGCTAAGAGCTAGAAGCTAAGAGCTAGGAGCTGTATTCAAATGCCCCGAGAAATTGTGACGTTACAGTGCGGTGATTGCAAAGAACGCAATTACTCGACAACCAAGAACCGCAAGACGACAACGGAACGGCTGGAATTCAAGAAATTCTGCCGCCGTTGCCGCAAGCACACGGCGCACAAAGAAGTGAAATAATTGTGTAATTGGGAAATTTTGTAATTGAGAAATTGAAATCCGGCGTTTGGCGGCTTTCAATCACCCGATTACTCAATTACCAAATTACACAATTGATTCAGGGGCGTAAGCTCAACGGTTAAACTGCCGGTCTCCAAAACCGGACTTGGGGGTTCGAATCCCTCCGCCCCTGCCAGAGTTTTGGAGAGAGAGTAGAAAGAAGTAACCGATGGCGACAATGACGGAAAACTCACTCGTGACGACGGTGAAGTCCTGGCCGGAACGCATCCGCTCTTTCTACAATGACGTGCGCACTGAAATGCGCAAAGTCACGGCGCCTTCGTGGAAGGAAGTTCAGGGCACGACTACGGTCGTTGTTATCACGGTTTTCCTGTTCGCGCTCTATTTCGCGGTGATCGATTACTTCATCCAGAACGGCGTGAGCTATCTGTTCAACTATTTCAAGGCACACTGAGCTTCAAAGAAGAAACACCTATGGTGGACGAAGAAAAAAAAGAAGCGGAAACGAGCACAGCGCCGGAATCGCAGGCTGCCGGCGGGGAAAGCACCGCTGCCACGGCCGAGCCGCCGCGCAATCCCAACATGAAGTGGTACATCATCCACTCCTATTCGGGATTTGAGCGCAAAGTGAAAGAGTCGCTCGAGTCGCGGGTCGCGGCCTTCGGCCTGCAGGACAAAATCGGCAAGGTGCTGATCCCGACCGAGTCGGTCACCGAGGTGCGCGGCGGCAAGAAGTACACCTCCGAGCGCATGTTCTATCCCGGCTACGTGCTGGTCGAAATGGACATGGACGACCACGTCTGGCACGTGGTCAAGTCCACGCCCCGCGTCACCGGATTCGTCGGCACCGGCCAGCAACCCACGCCGCTGTCCGATGAAGAAGTCCAGCACATCGTCTACAAAGTCGCCGACAGCCGCGAGAAGCCCAAGCTTAAGGTCAAGTTCGAGAAGAACGAATCGGTGCGCATCACCGAAGGCCCGTTCGCCAGCTTTACCGGCGTGGTCGACGAGGTCAACGAAGACCGCGAAACGCTGAAAGTCATGGTCACAATTTTCGGCCGCTCAACTCCGGTGGAGCTGGAATTCAATCAGGTCGAGAAGGTCGCGTAGGAGCCTTGGCTAGAAGCTGAGAGCTAGAAGCTTAGGAGCTAAAGAAGTGGCAAAAAAAGTCACAGGTTACGTAAAACTCCAGATCGCCGCCGGCAAGGCGACTCCGGCGCCCCCTGTGGGTCCGGCGCTGGGCCAGGCGCAGATCAACATCATGGAGTTCTGCAAGCAGTTCAATGCCCGGACCAACCAGAAAGAGATGGAGGGGCTGATCATCCCCGTGGTGGTGTCGGTCTACAGCGACCGCTCGTTCACCTTCATCACCAAGACGCCGCCGGCGTCGATCCTGCTGAAGCGCGCCGCGGGTATCGCCAAGGGATCGGGCACGCCCAACAAAGACAAAGTCGGCAAGGTCACGGCCAAGCAGGTGGAAGACATCGCCAAGCAGAAAATGCCCGACCTGAACGCCGCGTCGGTCGATACCGCGATCAAGAGCATTCGCGGCACAGCCAGGTCGATGGGAATTGAAGTTATTGGGTAATTGGAGAATTGAGAAATTGAGTAATTGAAAATCCAGTGTGACGGTGGTTTTCAAATTACTCAATTGCCAAATTTCCCAATTACTCAATTCAGTCAAATGCACCACGGCTGATCGAAGCAACGATCGGCGGTGGGAGACGAGGAAAAAGCAATGAACAAAAAAGAAGGAAAGAACATCGCCAAGGCGCACGCGGCCGTCGAGAAGCGCCCGTACGTCCTGCAGGACGCGGTTCCGCTCCTGCAGAAAGTCAAGTACGCCAAGTTCGACGAAACCGTTGAGGTCACGCTGCGCCTGGGAGTCGATCCCAAGCACGCTGATCAAATGGTGCGCGGCACCGTCGTCCTGCCGCACGGACTCGGCAAGTCGAAGAAGGTTCTGGTTATCGCGACCGGCGAAAAAGTGAAAGAAGCCGAAGCGGCCGGGGCTGACTTCGCCGGCGGCGAAGAAATGGTCGAGAAGATCACGAAAGAAAACTGGACCGACTTCGATGCCCTCATCGCCACCCCCGACGTGATGAAATCCGTCGGACGCCTGGGCAAGATTCTCGGCCCCAAGGGCCTGATGCCCAACCCGAAGACAGGCACAGTCACCTTCGACGTGGGTAAAGCCGTACAGGAAGTGAAGGCCGGCAAGGTCGAATTCCGCACCGATAAGACTGCGCTGATTCATTGCCCGGTCGGCAAGATTTCGTTCACGCCCGACAAGCTGATCGAGAACGCTACGGTGCTGATCACCAGTGTGATCAAAGCCAAGCCGTCGGTCGCCAAGGGCAAATACATCAAGGGCTGCTACCTGAGTTCGACCATGGGGCCGGGCATCCCGCTGGATGTGGGCCCCATCGAGGCAGCAGCGAAAGCCTAACAAACTCATGTAGGGACAGCCGCCCTCGGCTGTCCGCGTTGCGAAGCAACGCTTTCAAGACTGAAACGATTCGAGGATTGACCAATGGCGGTTACCAAAGCAAAGAAGACGGAGCAGGTTGAGAAGTTGTCGAACGACCTGAAGAACGTTTCCAACCTGGTAGTCACGACCTATACCAAGCTGACCGTGGCCCAGGACTACGAGCTGCGCAAGGCTCTCCGCGGCGCGGGCGCGAAGTATCAGGTGGTCAAGAACACGCTGGCCGAGAAGGCTGCGAAGGGTAGCAAGGTTGAGGGCGCGCTCAAAGAGCTGGCGGGCGTGACTTCGATTGCCTACACCACGGGCGATCCCGTAGCCATGGCAAAGGCGCTGACCAAGTACGCCAAAGACACGCCGGAGTTCACCTTCAAGGTGGGCGTGGTCGAAGGCCGCGTGATCACGATCAAAGAGATCGAAGCGCTGGCCACCATGCCGTCGAAGGAAGAGCTGATGTCGAAGCTCCTGTTCCTGATCAACGCTCCGGCACAGCGCCTGGTGACAGTCATGAACCAGGTCGGTCGCAACCTGGCCGTGGTGGTCGATCAGGGCGTGCAGGGGAAGAAGTTCAAAGAAGCATGAAGAGATTGTGTGGAGCGGACACTCTTGTCCGCTTGCCGGCAGCATCGATAAGGCTAGCGGGCAAGAGTGCCCGCTCCACACAGAAAGTTTGGGTGTCCAAAGGTCAGGGGTTGCGCGGTTCCTTCCGGACGGTGTCTGGCGCGAGGAAACGGAGCCTAGTCGCACTGGAAACCTGATCTGCGGATGGCGAAAAGAAAAGACTAAAACACTGGAGAACCAACATGGCGGATCTGCAACAAATTGAAGACTCAATCGTAGGCTTGTCGCTGCTGGAAGCGGCAGAACTGGTCAAGAAACTGGAATCGCGTCTTGGCGTGTCGGCGGCAGCCGCGGCCCCGGTTATGGTGGCCGGAGGCGGTGCGGCAGCCGGTGGCGCAGCGGCTCCAGCAGAGGAAAAGACCGAGTTCACCGTGGTCCTGAAAGAAGTCGGCGCCAACAAGATCAACGTGATCAAGGCCGTCCGCGAAGTCACCAGCCTGGGCCTGAAAGAAGCCAAGGAACTGGTTGACGGAGCGCCCAAGAACGTGAAAGAGGGCGTTTCCAAGGAAGAGGCCGAGACCATCAAGAAGAAGTTCACCGATGCCGGGGCGACGGTCGAGGTGAAATAGCGGTTTGTGTGGAGCGGACACTCCTGTCCGCTTGCCGGCACCTCGATAAGGCCAGCGGGCAGGAGTGCCCGCTCCACATAATCCAAATTGCCCCTAACTTGGTGCAAGAACTGGAAATAAGCAGCGTTCCTACTTGTGAAGCCAAGGCGGCGGTGTTAGCATCTATATAACACTGCTTCCCTGGGCGTCACATTCGAGTGCGAGCTTGCTCGCGAGGGAAGTTGAGGCAGGCTGCTCCGCGGGCAGGCGGAGCGGAAACAGGCCGAAGAACTGGCGCGAAAGAATTCAAATCAAGATGGGCGAAACGCCTTGGTTGGCGTCTGCGGGAATGACTGTCCCCGCGGGCGCCCCGTCGTCTTTTGTAGTTGATCCTGCCGACGTTGACTGAGCGAGGTCCCAGGTTGTTCAGGTTCTCGACACACTGGTAAGTCCCGCGGCGCGGTTTTTTCCGAACGCGCCCCACTATTCCGCGGTTCGAGCGCGGCCTTCGGCTGCGCGTGAAGATTGGGAGTTTTCTGACGATGAAAAATGCCTTCCGCAAACGTTTTGATTTTTCTAAAATTCCAGCCACCATCCAGATCCCGAACCTGATCGAGGTTCAGAAGCGCAGCTACGACCGCTTCCTGCAGATGGACAAGCTGCCTAGTGAGCGCGAAGACGGCGGCCTGCAGGCGGTGTTTCAGTCCGTGTTCCCGATCACCGATTTCCGCAACGTCTCGCAGCTCGAGTTCGTCGACTACGCCATCGGCAACTGGGAGTGCAAGTGCGGCCACCTGAAGGGCCTGCACCACCTGCGCACGACCTGCAAAAACTGCGGCTCGACGGTCATCACCGATCCGTTCCATCCCGGCGATGTGCTGTGCGGCAAGTGCGGCACGTACAACGCGAACACGCCCGACTTCTGCAACAAGTGCGGCGACCCGGTCGGATTGCAGCTGAAGTACGACGTGGCCGAGTGCGAAGAGCGCGGCATGACCTACTCCGCGCCGCTCAAGGTCACGATGCGCCTCACCATTTTCGACAAGGACGCCGAGACCGGCAATCGCTCTATCCGCGACATCAAGGAGCAGGAAGTCTTCTTCGGCGACGTTCCGCTGATGACCCAGAACGGCACGTTCATCATCAACGGCACCGAGCGTGTCATTGTCAGCCAGTTGCACCGCTCGCCTGGCGTGTTCTTCGAGACCGCCAACAACCGCACTTATTTCCTCGGCAAGATCATTCCCTACCGCGGATCGTGGGTCGAGTTTGAGTACGACCAGAAGAACGTGCTCTACGTCCGCATCGACCGCAAGCGCAAGTTCCTGGGCACCATCTTCCTGCGCGCCCTCGGCCTGCGCTCCGGCGAAGACATTCTCAAGACCTTCTACACCACCGACCGCTTCGCCGTCCGCGACAAGAAGCTCTACTGGACGCTTGATCCGGCCAGCGAGAAGCCGACCAACCTGCTGGGCATGAAGCTGGCCCACAGCATCAAGTCGAAGTCGGGCGAGGAAATCGCCCACTCCGGCCGCAAGATCAACGCTCAGATTCTGAAAGACATTCAGAAGGCGAAGATCACCGAAATCGAAGTCGACATCACCGATCTCGAAGGCGCCTGGACCGCCAGCGACGTGGTCGACACCACCACCGGCGAAGTCATGCTCGAAGCCAACTCCGAGCTGGCCGCCGACAAGCTCTCGAAGATTGTCGACTCCGGCGTGGTCGAAATGAGCCTGTTCTTCCCCGAGCGCGACGACGTGGGCACGGTCATCAGCCAGACCCTGAAGCGCGACGGCATCAAGACGCCCCAGGAAGCGTTGATCGAAATCTACCGCAAGCTGCGCCCCGGCGATCCGCCGACGCTCGACACGGCGACCGCCTTGTTCCACGGCATGTTCTTCGACCCGCGGAAATACGATTTCTCGCGCGTCGGCCGGCTGAAATTCAACATCAAGCTGCACGAGAACCAGGAAGCCACCTCGCTCGACAAGCGCACGCTCGATCCGGAGGATTTCTACGCCACCATCGCCTACCTGCTCAAGCTGCGCAAGAGCATCGGAGCGGTCGACGACATCGATCACCTGGGCAACCGCCGCGTGCGCGCCGTCGGCGAGTTGATGGAGAACCAGTTCCGCATCGGCCTGGTGCGCATGGAACGCGCGATCAAGGAAAAAATGTCCGTCTACCAGGAAATGTCGACGGCCATGCCGCACGACCTGGTCAACGCCAAGCCGGTGATGGCCGCGATCCGCGAATTCTTCGGATCGTCGCAGCTCTCGCAGTTCATGGACCAGACCAACCCGCTGTCCGAGATCACGCACAAGCGCCGTCTCTCGGCCCTCGGGCCGGGCGGCCTGTCGCGCGAGCGCGCCGGTTTCGAAGTGCGCGACGTGCACCCCACGCACTACGGCCGCATCTGCCCCATCGAGACGCCGGAAGGCCCGAACATCGGCCTGATCTCGTCTCTGAGCTGCTACGCCCGCATCAACGACTACGGCTTCATTGAGTCGCCGTACCGCAAGATCAAGAACGGGCGCGTCATCGACTATGTGACCATCGTCAATACCGGCGATAGCGACTTCAAGGTCGGCGATCACGTCGAGAAGCATGAGATCGAGAAGATCAACGCCGAGCTGAAAGAGAAGCGCAAGAAACCGGCGCAGGTCGAGCCCTTCTCGTTCTATCTCTCCGCCTGGGAAGAGGACCGTCACACCATCGCGCAGGCGAACGTCGAGCTCGACGACAAGCTCCGCATCACCGCCGAGCTGGTCAATGCCCGCAAGGCCGGCAACTTCGTGCTGGTGAATCGCGAAGAAGTCGACTACGTCGACGTCAGCCCGAAGCAGCTCGTTTCCGTCGCTGCTTCGCTTGTGCCCTTCCTCGAGCATGATGACGCGAACCGGGCATTGATGGGCGCGAACATGCAACGGCAGTCCGTGCCGCTGCTGCGCGCGCAGGCGCCGATCGTCGGCACCGGCATGGAGGGCGTCACCGCCCGCGACTCGGGCGCGGTCGTGCTCGCTCGCCGCAACGGCCTCGTGGATTCGGTCGACTCCGAGCGCATCATCGTGCGCGTCGAAGGCGAGCATCATCCCACGCAGCTGTCGCGCGAAGTCGGCAGCGACATTTATCAGCTCACCAAGTTCAAGCGCTCCAACCAGAACACCTGCATCAATCAGAAGCCGGTGGTCAAGAAGGGCGAGCGCGTGCTGAAAGGCCAGGTCATCGCTGACGGCCCCTGCACCGATCACGGCGAGCTGGCGCTCGGCCGCAACGTCCTGGTCGCCTTCATGCCCTGGCGCGGCTACAACTTCGAAGACGCGATCCTCGTCTCCGAGAAGATGGTGAAGGAGGACTACTACACTTCTCTCCACATCGAGGAATTCGAGATCGAAGCCCGCGACACCAAGCTTGGGCCGGAAGAAGTGACGCGCGACATTCCCAACGTCAGCGAGTCCATGCTGCGCAATCTGGACGAAGCGGGCGTGATTCGCATCGGCGCCACCGTGAAGCAGGGCGACATCCTGGTCGGCAAAGTCACGCCCAAGGGCGAGACTCAGCTCACTCCGGAAGAAAAACTGCTGCGCGCCATCTTCGGCGAAAAAGCCGGCGACGTGCGCGACGCCTCGCTCTACTGCCCTCCGGGCATCGAGGGCGTCATCGTCGACGTGAAAATCTTTTCCCGCAAGGGTCAGGAGAAAGACGAGCGCGCCAAGGCCATTGAAGCCACGCAGATCGCCAAGCTCGAAAAGAACCTGTCGGATGAAATCCGCATTCTCACCGACGAGCGCCTGAAGCGCCTGGAAAACATCCTCGGCGGCAAAGAAGTGCAGGCCGACCTGCACGACGAGCGCACCAACAAGCGCCTGCTCACCAAGGGTGCAATCCTCACGCGCGACGAGATCGAGCGCATCTCCACGCGCAACCTGAAGCGCATCAAGTACGCCGACAAAGACCCGCGCGTCAACGAGCAGATCGACGAGATCGAAGAGATGACCTCGCGCCAGATCGACGTGCTCAAGAAGATCGTCAACGAGAAGAAGGACAAGCTCACCAAGGGCGACGAGCTGCCGCCCGGCGTGATCAAGCTGGTCAAGGCCTACATCGCCATGAAGCGCAAGCTGAGCGTGGGCGACAAGATGGCGGGCCGTCACGGCAACAAGGGCGTCATCGCCCGCATTCTGCCGGAAGAGGATATGCCGTACCTCGAAGATGGTCAGCCGGTCGAAATCGTGCTCAACCCGCTCGGCGTTCCCTCCCGTATGAACGTGGGACAGATTCTTGAAACCCACCTGGGATGGGCCGGCTACGAACTGGGCGGGAAGATTACGACCCTGCTCAAAGAGAACACACGCACCGAAGCCATCCGCCGCGAGTTGAAGGCGCTGTTCAAAGACTCTCAGCTCGCCGACATCATTTCGGAAATGTCCGACGAAGAACTCGAATCCGTCGCGCCCACGTTGACCAAAGGCGTCTACATGGGTTCGCCGGTGTTCGATGGATCGAAAGAAGGCGAGATCAAGGCCCTGCTCGAACATGCCGGCCTGCCGACTTCGGGCAAAACCGCGCTCTACGACGGCATGACCGGAGAAAAGTTCGAACAGCCCGTCACCGTCGGCTACATCTACATGCTGAAGCTGTCGCACCTGGTGGATGACAAGATTCACGCCCGCTCCATCGGGCCGTACTCGCTGATTACGCAACAGCCGCTGGGCGGAAAAGCCCAGTTCGGCGGACAGCGTTTCGGCGAAATGGAAGTTTGGGCGCTGGAAGCCTACGGCGCGGCGTTCATACTCCAGGAGCTTTTGACGGCGAAGTCCGACGACGTCTACGGCCGCACCAAGATTTACGAGGCCATCGTCAAGGGCGAAGCCGCCATGGAGCCCGGCGTGCCGGAATCGTTCAACGTGCTGATCCGCGAGCTGCAGTCGCTCTGCCTCGACGTCGAATTAATCAAGGCAGGCGAGAAAAAGCCCACGGCCAGCGCCGCAGCAGATTGAGAGCAGTACCCAGTACCTGGTACCCAGTGTGAAGCTGTCCGCTGCGTGGCGGGAACCGGGAGCGGCTCACAGATTTTGATAGGAAACGTTTCGCGGAATATGCGCTCTTGGAATTTCGCGGAACACAAACTTTCGGTACTGGGTACTGGCAACTGGGTACTGAGTACTGCACTCCGAGAGCAGGAAGCGAAGGAACATGTTTCGTTCGAGCCCGTTCGAAATGGCAAATGTGATCGCGGACTTCGACGCCATTCGCATCTCCCTGGCGTCGCCCGAGAAAATCCGCAGCTGGTCCCACGGCGAAGTCACCAAGCCTGAGACCATCAACTACCGCACTTTCAAGCCGGAGCGCGACGGCCTGTTCTGCGCCCGCATTTTCGGCCCGGTCACCGACTGGGAGTGCCTCTGCGGCAAGTACAAGCGCATGAAGCACCGCGGCGTGATCTGCGACAAGTGCGGCGTGGAAGTCACTCTGTCCAAAGTGCGCCGCGAGCGCTTGGGCCACATCGAGCTGGCTTCGCCCTGCTCCCACGTGTGGTTCTTCAAAGGACTGCCCAGCCGCATCGGGCACCTGCTCGATATTTCCCTGCGCGACCTCGAGTCCGTGCTCTACTTCGAAGCCTACGTCGTGGTCGAGCCCGGCGACGCTCCGGTGAAAGACCACGAGGTCATTAAAGACGAGGCCAAGTTCCGCGAACTCGATCAGCAATATCGCCCTGCGGGTTTCAAAGCGATGATGGGCGCCGAGGCCATCAAGGAACTGCTGAAGCGCGTCGACACCGATCAGCTCTCGACCGAGCTGCGCGAGAAGATGAAGAACGAGAGCTCGCTGCAGAAGCGGCTCAAGTACGCCAAGCGCCTGAAAGTCGTCGAAGCCTTCCGCAAGAGCGGCAACAAGCCGCATTGGATGATCCTCGACGTGATCCCGGTGATTCCGCCGGAGCTCCGTCCTCTCGTTCCCCTCGACGGCGGCCGCTTTGCCACGTCCGACCTGAACGATCTCTATCGCCGCGTCATCAACCGCAACAACCGGTTGAAGAAGCTGATGGACCTGCACGCGCCCGAAGTCATCGTGCGCAACGAAAAGCGCATGCTGCAGGAAGCCGTCGACGCCCTGTTCGATAACGGACGCCGCGGCCGCGTGCTGCGCGGCGCCAACAATCGCCCGCTGAAGTCGCTCTCCGATACGCTCAAAGGCAAGCAGGGACGTTTCCGCCAGAACCTGCTGGGCAAGCGCGTCGACTACTCCGGACGTTCCGTCATCGTGGTCGGTCCCGAGCTCAAGCTGCATCAGTGCGGCCTGCCCAAGAAAATGGCTCTGGAGTTGTTCAAGCCGTTCATCTATCACCGGCTGGAGCAGACGGGCAACGTCACCACCATCAAGCAGGCGAAAGAAATGGTCGAGCAGCAGGAGCCCATCGTCTGGGACATCCTGGAAGAAGTCATCAAGGATCATCCGGTGCTCTTGAACCGCGCTCCCACCCTGCACCGCCTCGGCATTCAGGCGTTTGAGCCGGTGCTGGTCGAAGGCAAGGCCATCAAGATTCATCCGCTGGTCTGCACGGCGTTCAACGCCGACTTTGATGGCGACCAGATGGCGGTCCACATTCCGCTGTCTCCGGAAGCGCAGGTCGAAGCCAGCGTGCTCATGCTGGCCTCGCACAACATTCTCTCGCCGGCCTCCGGCCAGCCCATCACCGTGCCCACGCAGGACATGGTGCTCGGCCTCTACTACCTGACCAAAGGCAAGCCGGGCGCCAAGGGTGAAGGCCGCGCTTTTGCCAACATCGAAGAAGTCTTGCTCGCGCTCGATGCCGGCGAAGTCGAAACGCTCTCGCCCATCCGCCTGCGCTACTCTGGCGAATTGATTGACCTGACCACCGCCTATGACGATCAGGACATCACCCACACCGATCCGGTGCAGGTCGAGCGCTCGTTCGTCAACACCACCGTCGGGCGCGCCATCCTGAACGATCACCTGCCCGAGGGCATGCCCTACATCAACGGCCTGCTTAAGAAGAAAGGAATCGGCGCGCTGGTCAACTACACCTATCTCCGGTTCGGGCTCGAAATTACGGTCAAGATGCTCGACGAGGTCAAGTCGCTCGGCTTCCGCTTCGCCACCCGCGCCGGCTTGTCGATCGGAATCGACGACATGGTCATCCCGGACAACAAGAAAGTCCTGGTCCGCGACGCCGAGAAGCAGGTCGTCAGCGTGCAGCAGCAGTATCTCGACGGCGCCATCACCAACGGCGAGCGCTACAACAAGGTCATCGAAATCTGGTCGGCCATCACCGAAAAGGTCGCCGACGAAATGTTCGGTGAAATGCAGAAGCGCGACAAAGAAGGCGAACTCAACCCGATCTACGTCATGGCCGACTCCGGCGCCCGCGGATCGAAACAGCAGATTCGCCAGCTCTCCGGCATGCGCGGCCTCATGGCCAAGCCTTCCGGCGAGATCATCGAGTCGCCCATCACGGCGAACTTCCGTGAAGGTCTCACGGTGCTTGAATATTTCGTCTCCACCCACGGCGCCCGCAAGGGGTTGGCCGACACCGCGCTCAAGACGGCCGACTCGGGCTATCTGACGCGGCGTCTGGTCGACGTGGCCCAGGACGTCATCATCAGCGAGTACGATTGCGGCACGGTCGACGGCATCTTCGTCTCCGGTATCGTCGAAGCCGGCGAAATCATCGAGCCGCTGCGCGACCGCATCATCGGCCGCGTCTCGCTCGAAAAAATCAAGGACTATGACGGCAACGTCATCGTCGATATCAATCAGGAGATCACCGAAGACCTTGCCATTGCGATTCAGGCGGCCGGCATCGAGCGCGTGAAAATCCGCTCCGTGCTGACCTGCGAATCGAAGCGCGGGGTCTGCGTGATGTGCTACGGCCGCAACCTGGCCTCCGGACGCCTCGTCGAACTCGGCGAAGCCACCGGCGTCATCGCGGCGCAGTCCATCGGCGAGCCCGGAACCCAGCTCACCATGCGCACCTTCCACATCGGCGGCACCGCGTCGCGAGTTTCCGAGCAGTCGCGCCTCGATGCCAAGAACAACGGCACCGTGCGCTTCATCGGTCTGCAAACCGTCCGCGCAAAATCCGGCGATCTGGTGGTCATGAACCGCCAGGGCTCGATTGCGGTGGTCGACGAGAAAAACCGCGAACGCGAGCGTTACTCGGTGGTGTACGGCGCCAAACTCAAAGTCAACGAAGGCGATCCGGTCACCCTGGGCCAGGTCCTGGTCGAGTGGGATCCGTACACCTTCGCCATCCTCACCGAAATCGGCGGCACCGTGCAGTTCAAGGACCTGCAGGAAGGCGTGACGCTGCACGAAGAAGTCGACGAAGTCACCGGCTTGTCGCGGCACGTGGTCGGCGATTCTCCCGACGAGAAGCGCCAGCCTGCGATCGTGATTAAAGGCAAGTCGTCGAAGCGCTACCTGATGCCGTCGCGTTCCCACCTCATGGTGCAGGACGGCGATACGGTCAGCCCGGGCGACGTGCTGGCCAAGATTCCGCGCGAAACCACTAAGACCAAGGACATCACCGGTGGTCTGCCCCGCGTGGTCGAGCTGTTCGAAGCCCGCAAGCCGCACGAAACCGCCGTCATCAGCGAAATCGATGGCACGGTCAAGTTCGGCGAGGTTTCAAAAGGCCAGCGCAAAATCTACGTGGTCGCCGACAACGGCAGCGAGAAGGAATACTCGGTGCCCAAGGGCGTTCACATCAACGTGCAGGAAGGCGAGCGCGTCAAGGCCGGAGAACCCTTGATGGACGGCCCGCTCAACCCGCACGACATTCTCGCTGTGCTCGGAGAAAAAGAGCTGCAGGCTTACCTGGTCAACGAAATCCAGGAAGTCTACCGCCTGCAGGGCGTCAACATCTCGGACAAGCATATCGAAGTGATTGTCCGCCAGATGATGCGATGGGTGAAGGTCGAAGACGTCGGCGATACCCAGTTCCTGCTCGAGCAGCAGCTCGACAAGTTCCGCTTCCGCGAAGAGAACGAGCGCGTGATCAAGGAGGGCGGCAAGCCGGCTACCGGACGCCCGCTGCTCCTCGGCATCACCAAAGCGTCGCTCTCTACGGATTCGTTCATCTCGGCGGCGTCGTTCCAGGAGACCACGCGCGTACTCACCGAAGCCTCCATTCAGGGCGCGGTCGATCACCTGCGCGGCCTGAAAGAAAACGTCATCGTCGGTCGCCTCATCCCTGCCGGCACCGGCATGGAGTACTACCGCAACGTGCGCCTCTCGCCCGAGATGGAAGAGGCCGCGGCCAAGGTCCAGGCCGAAGTCTCGGCAGCGTACGAAGAAGCCGAGCGCGCTCTGGAGCTCATGCGGCACGAAGGCGAGAACGAAGACTTGCCCGCTGAAATACCCGCGGAGTAAGAAAAACGAAAACGAACCTCGGGGGCGAAGCGATTCGCCCCCGAACCCGTTTCTGATCACGTAGCGACGGACGCCTCGTCCGTCCCGGCGAGGCGAAGCCCAGCCGGAACGGTGTCGCGTAGTAAGTTGTCCGATATTATGGCCACCCCCCAGCGAGTGCGTATCGAGGAACCTGCCTCACTTCCTTGTTTGCGTCAGGTGCCTCCCGGCCCTAATCTAGGGCAACGCATGCTGCGCTTCCTACGCCTGTTGCGCCTGGCTACCTGGCGTGCCTTTGTGCACGATGCCTTCGCCATCGCCAAAGCCTCGGCGTATTCCATGATTTTCACCTTCTTCCCGGTGCTGCTGATCGTAGGCTCCGCCCTGGCCAGTTGGCGCAAAGGTGCGCCCTATTTGCGCCAGATTACCTATGCCCTGGGCAGCATTCTTCCTGCCGGCAGCAACACGGCCCTGACCTACATGAAAGGTGCTGCGCAGCATCCTGTCGGCCTGCTGACCACCACCTCCGTCATCACGCTCTGGACCGCCTCCGGCGTCATGATTTCCTGGATGGACGGTTTCCGCCGCTGCTACGAACTCCCAAAAACCTGGGGCCTGGTGAAAGAACGCCTGATCGCCTTTATGCTGGTCGTCTTCGCGCTGATCCCGATGACCTTCGCCACGCTGCTCGTCGCCCTCGGCAGCAAGATCGAGACCCGCATCCTCTTCTACGTCGATCCCGACTTCAGCGCCTATATCTTTTTGCTATGGGGAGCAGGCCGCTGGCTGATCGCCACGCTCACCAGCATCTCGGTCATCGCCCTGATCTATCACAATGCCGTCCCCCGCACCCAGCCCTGGCACAGCGTGATTCCGGGTGCGACGCTCGCCACGGTTCTGTGGTTCTCGGTGACCATCGGATTCCGCTCCTACCTGCAGCACTTCGCCAACTTCGCCACCATCTACGGCTCGCTCGGAGTCGCCATGGCCCTGCTGGTCTGGATGTACCTGATCTCGCTCGTAGTCCTGGTCGGCGCCGAATTCAACGCCCTGCTCTTCCCCCGCGCCATGCTGGGAAAAGAGCTGAAAGAACTGACCGCAATCAACAGCCCCAAACCCGAATAGTGTGGGGCGGACACTCCTGTCCGCCGCTTTTGACCTTGGTCTTGATGTCGATCCTGTTTTTGAAGTTGACCTTGGTCTTGATGTTGATCCTGTTTTTGAAGTTGCCCCTGTTCTTGAAGTTGACCTCGGTCTTGAAGTTGATCCCGGTTCTGAAGTCGCTCCCGTTCCCGCCTCCGCTCCTCCCAGTGTTAGAGCCCTGCCCGACCGCGAGTGGAACAAGGAGGCGAAGCGTCGCATAGAATGAGAGACAAGGCAAAGCCAGGCTTCCTTTGCCAACGATAACCCTGCTGGAAGAACGTTGAACTTCGCGGATCCCCACATGCCGAATCCTGCCACCCGCCGCGCCAAGATCATCTGCACCATCGGCCCCGCCTGCAACTCCGAGGCTCTCATGCGCGACCTGCTCCGCCTCGGCATGGACGTCGCCCGCCTCAACTTCTCCCACGGCACCCACGCCGATCACGCCCACAACATCCAGCGCCTGCGCCGCGCCGCCGAGCGCGAGGGCCGCACCGTCTGCATCCTGCAGGATCTGCAAGGCCCGAAAATCCGCACCGGAGCGCTCGAAGGCCACGAGCCCGTGCTGCTGAAAACCGGCTCGGTCGTCACCATCACACCGCAAGACGTGCCCGGCACCGCCGCGCGCATCTCGACCACATTCCCCGATCTCGCCCGCGAGGTCACCGCCGGCGCCCGCATCCTGCTCTCCGACGGCCTGATCGAACTGCGCGTTCGCAGCGTCCGCGGCAAAGACGTTCTCTGCGACGTCATCAACGGCGGCCCGCTGGGCGAGCACAAAGGCATCAACCTTCCCGGCATCGCGCTTTCCATCCCGGCCCTGACCAAAAAAGATCGCAAAGACCTCGAATTCGGCCTCGACCACGGCGTCGATGCCGTCGCTCTCTCCTTCGTGCGCAGCGCCGCCGATGTCCGCATGGTCAAGCAAATCATCGCCGCGCACCGTACCCGGAACGACAGCGACGTTCCCGTCATCGCCAAGCTGGAGAAGCCGCAAGCCATCGATCATCTCGAGGAAATTCTCGAAGCCTCCGACGGAGTCATGGTTGCCCGCGGCGATCTCGGCGTCGAAGTTCCGCCCGAGAAAGTCCCGGTCATCCAGAAGCAGGTCATTCGCCGCGCTTCAGCCTGGCGCAAACCGGTTATCACCGCCACCCAGATGCTCGAATCCATGGTCGAAAACCCGCGTCCCACGCGGGCCGAAGCCAGCGACGTGGCCAACGCCATCTTCGACGGCACCGATGCCGTCATGCTCTCCGCCGAAACCGCCAGCGGCCAGTACCCGCGCGAATCGGTCGCCATCATGGCCCGCATCGTCGTCGAAGCCGAGTGCAACATGGCCGACTTCGAGCAACCGCGCCGGCGCCGCGACCACCGCCGCCTCTCGGTCGCCGAAACCATCTGCGAATCCATCGCCCACGCCGCCGAAGATCTCCCCATGGGCGCGATCGCCGTCTTCACTGAAACCGGCAACACCGCCCGCATGATTTCCAAATATCGTCCCATAGCCCCCATCTTCGCCTTTACCCACATCGAGCCGGTCGTGCATCGGCTCAACCTCTACTGGGGAGTTCGTCCCGTCCGCTGCCGTCAGGCCCGCTCTGCCGAGCAGATGGTCGCCATGGCCGAGCAGGACCTCCTGCGCCGCGGCCAGCTCAAGCCCGCCGACGTGCTCGGAGTCGTCTCCGGCACCCGCCAGGCCGCAGGCTCAACCAACCTAATGCGCCTGCACGTAGTCACCGCCGAAGAAGCGCAGCGGATCGCCCGCCCCAGGAAGCGGCAGCCGAAGAAGCCGAGCCGAAAATAACATCCCGTAGCAAGAGAGAATCATGTAGGGACAGCCGCCCCCGGCTGTCCAGTCGAGCGAAGCTCGACAGCTCCGCCGCAAGACAGGTTCATGCCGGCGTTATCCAGAGCACACCCGTTTTTCGGGCGGAGCGAGGGATCCCCCATAGCAAGTGCCTCCGCACGCGCTCTTGCACAGCAAAGAAAAATGCGGTGCGCCGGTACGACACCGCGCCGGTCCCGGAGGGACCACCGATAATAGCCCGCCAGTTCACTGGCGGGTAGGGAATCGCAGACGACGGCGTCCCGTGCCGGAGGCACGGCTGAAACCAATCGCCGCGGAATGGTTTCAGCCGTCCCTCCGGGACATTCCGCTCTCTATCAACCGCGACGCGGGCGCGACCCTTCAAACCGGTCCCCGCGCTATAATCCTCGCGTATGGCGCAAGAGATTCTCTCCGTCGCCGTCTGGGAACCCGTTCCCGGCCAGGAAGCCGCATCTCTCGCCACCCTGCGCGAACTCAGCTCCATCCTCACCGCCAAAGGTTACGGACGCGACCTCCTCTACCGCGACCGCGAATCGCACTACGTCCTGCTGCGCTACTGGAGCTCAGAAGATGCCCGCCGCGCCGCCCAGGAAGACCCCGACATGCTCCGCTGCTGGGCCCGCCTGGGCAACGAAATCCAAATCGTGAAAGTCTACGAGACGCTCAGCGAAGTTCCGCTGCCCGTGTAGGGACAGCCGCCCTCGCTTGCCCTGAGCGCAGCCGAATGGGGCTGTCCAGCCGAGCGAAGCTCGGCAGCTGCTCGAACGCGCAGGCTTCCTGCATCGATCACAAGAAGCCAGAATCGCGCGGCAGTTTAGAATGAGGCCTTGCCCGAAACCTCCATCCGCGCCTTCACCGTCAACTCCGTCGATCCTCCAGTTCGCGGATTCCTCCACACGCCGGAAACTCCGAACGGCAATGCGCTCGTCCTCACCCACGGCGCCGGCTCGAACGCCCAAGCCCCTCTGCTCGTTGCTCTGGCCGAGACTTTCGCCGCCGCCGGATTCACCGTCCTGCGCTGCGATCTGCCTTACCGCCAAACCAGATCCTACGGCCCGCCCGGTCCCGGCGACGCAGCCCGCGACCGAGCCGGCCTGAGAAACGCAATCGCCGCGCTCAACACAAACCAGGGTGCCCCACGTCTCCCCGGTTTTGGGAGAAGTGGGGATCGAGACACAGAGGTTGCCCCACCCTTGTCGCGTTCTTTGCGACAGGGTGGGGGTTTTGATCCGACCAAATCGAAAAAGTACGAAAACGTCTTCCTCGCCGGCCATTCCTATGGCGGACGCCAATCCAGCATGCTCTGCGCCGAGCTCGCCGACCAGGCCCCCGATCTCGTCGCCGGCCTGCTGTTGCTCTCCTATCCTCTGCATCCCCCGCGCAAGCCCGAGCAGCAGCGCACCCAGCATCTCCCCAACCTGCGCACGCCCGCGTTATTCATCCAGGGCACCCGCGATCCTTTCGCCTCGATCGCCGAAATGGAGCAGGCCCTGAAGATGATCCCCGCCAGGACGAAGCTGGTCCCCATCGAAGGCGCCGGCCACGACCTGGGTTTCAAAGGGAAAATGAAGAACGCCGAACTACCGAGGCTGGTATTTTCTGAACTCACCAACTTCTTTGAATTGTCATCCTGATTGAATTGTCATCCTGAGCGAAGCGAAGGACCTATGCATTTGTTGCGTGGCAAATCCCAATATCAGTTCACCCACCCCGACTTCCCCCCGCCGTTGCCCTTGCGCGTTTCGTCCTCGGGAGGAATGTAGTTCCCATGCTCGTCAAAATGCACCTGGCGGTCGTGCTTCGACATGTAGACTTCGAACTTCCGCGCCGCCCGTCGCCGCCTCCAGCGATAGTAGGCATTGCGCAGGCCGTAGTATCGTTCCGCGAATCCCACCTTCACCATCGCCGCCTTGGGCCCGCGCCTCACGTAGAGCCAGCCGAAGAACAGTCCGCCCAGGTGCGCCACGTAAGCCACGTTGCCCCCGCCCGCCATGGCAAACGCCAGCGTGACCACGATCAGGATTCCTACGAAATATTTCGCTTTGATGAGGAAGGGGAACGGGAACATCATGATCTCGCTGTCCCCGAACAGCATTCCAAACGCGATCAGGATGGCAAACACGCCGCCGGAAGCCCCAATGGTCGGCCGCGCCGGATTGCCCAGCAAATGCGAATACGACAGCGCCACCGTAGTCAGCGCCGCGCCCACGAAGCCCACCGTGTACAGTTCGACGAAACGCCGCGTCCCCCACGCACTCTCAATCGCGGCGCCGAACATCCACAGCCCCAGCATGTTGCCGAACCAGTGCCAGAATTCAAAGTGCAGAAAACTGTAGGTCACCAGCTGCCACAGCCAGCCGTGAGCAACCACCTGCGCCGGGGTCAGCGCGAAATAGTCCAGCAGGAAACCATCGACCGGCATCCGGAACACGCCCAGCAACAGCCGCAACAGATAAACGCTGGTGTTGATCCCCACCAGCCAGATCACCGCCGGGGTGAACGGAGGCAGGCTCAACGTCATGGGTTCGCTGGTTCGCCGCACTGAATTACCTCTGATTGATCTACTTGGTCCAATTCTACTTGGGTGCCCCATTTCTCGCGCGTTTTTTGCGCGAGAAGTGGGGATTTTGCTTTGTTTCGGACTTCGGGTGCCCCATGTCTCGCGTATTTTGCGAGACGTGGGGATTTCCTATGCCTCTACCGTTCCGGCACCGGCACCACCGCCAAGCTCCGATGCCCAGCCCCATCCACCGCCCGCACCGCGAAAATCACTTCATCCTTGGAAATCTGCAATGTGCTCTTCGTTACATTTCCCACGCGCAGCACGTGCTCCCACTCCGGGCTGGTCGTCGCCCGCCACACCACCTCATACCCCGCTGCCGGCCCGCCCGGAGACGCTTCCCACGTCAGAGTCGAGTCATTCTCCAAACCCATGACCAGCAGGTGCACATTCGCCGGTGGCGCCGGGGCCGCAGCCAGCGCAGCCAGCGTCGCCGCATTCAGCCGCGCCACCCGCGCCACGTAGTCAAAATCGACAAACTTGGAGAAATCCCCATATTCGATGCCTTCTTCGGTCCGCGGCGTCTGGTGCTGATGATGAAAGTCCTCGCGAAACTCGGTAAAGCGCACGGCCGCGAATCCCTGCTGGTTGAACGACGATTGATCTCCCCCGCGCAGGTAGCGGTCCGGACGAAACACCAGCATCGGCCGCAATCCGGTTTCGTAGCTCCGGGCGACATCCGCGATATACCGCGCCAGCTGCCGTGACGCCGAGTCGCTTTCCTCACCCTGCGCGCGAGTCCGCTTCACCTCTGGTTCGGTCGCCGTCACTGGCAGGCCTTCGGAAAAGACCCGCACGATCGAAGCCACCTGCGCCGGATTCTTGTCTCCTCCCACAATGTCGTCGTTCAACACCGCCTGAATGTCCCAGCCGCGTTCTTTCGCCATTTCCGCAAAATGCCGGCTGCCGTAAAGTCCCTGCTCTTCCCCCGCGACGGCAAGAAAAACAATGGTCGCGGGAAATTTCATCTTGCCCAGCACTCGCGCGCACTCCAGGCTGACCGCCGTCCCGCTGGCGTCGTCATTGGCGCCGGGCGCATAGCCCTTCGTGTCCAGAGGATCGCTGTCGCGCGAGTCGTAGTGTCCGGTTACCAGCACGATCCGCTTGGCATTGACGGGATCGCTGCCTTTCAGCACCGCATACACATCCACAATCTCGGTCGGACTGGGAATTCGCTCGCCCGGTTCCTGGACAGTCTTGTAGGTCTCAACGTCGAGGCAGCCGCCGCAGTCTTTGGAGTAGCGCTCGAACTCCGACACAATCCACAAGCGCGCCGCCGTAATTCCCCGGTCCGCTTTGAGCAGATCGAGATCCGAAGCCGAAAGGGTCGACCGGTTATAGAAGCTGACGAGTTTCTCGACGGTGGCCTGAATGCGCTGCGCCGAGACTTGCTTCAGCGCCGCCGCGATCTGCGGATCGGCACTCCATCCCGAGCCAGACTTGCTATCCTGCGCCGGACAGCGAAATCCTGCCGCCAGCACCGCCGCCGCGACCGCCATCGCTTTCATGAATCCAGGAAATCGCAGCATGATCGCTCGCACCGTTCCCTGCGCACACCACCGGGGGTGGCGGAGCCCAGATAGGGCAGTTTGTCCCTACTGGAAAGGCCCTAGGGACGTGCCTCTTGACCAACCGCCGGGAAGAATCTAAATATTATCAGGAAGCCCTAATCCGCTGGGGAGGCTTTATGGTGCTGTGTCCCGAATGCGAAACCGATCTGGACGTCCAAGAAGAAGAGGTCGACGAAGGCGAAATGATTTCCTGTCCTGAGTGTGGCACCGACTTCGAAGTCGTCACCACCAGTCCGCTGGAGTTGAAGGCTGTCGAAGCAGGCTACGAAGAGGAGGAGGAAGAAGCGAAAGAGGAAAGCGAAGACGGTGACTACTAGCAGCCGTCCATCCCGGCAGTGCGATCCACGTCCGGTAACGGGATTCATGTTCGGCAGTGCGATTCATCTCTGATAGCGCGATTCACGTCTGCCGCTGCGATTCAGGTATGGCAGTGCGATTCATATCAGCACGATTCACGTCTGGTAGCGCGGTTCAAGCACGTGCGGTTCGTGCACGCGCGGTTCATGCACATGCGGTTCGTATCAGGGCACGCATTCATGCGTGCCGCAAAAAGCCGCAAAAACCGATGCGCCTTCAGGCGCTGCTTTGGAAACCAGAAGTTTGAAGCGTAAGCCTTGAAAGGTCAGGGTTGTGCCACGCACTCTTAGCCGCCGTTCCTCTCGTCTCCCGGCCCTGCTCGCCGCTGCAGCCTTTTTCTTTTCTCTCCCTCCGCATTTGCAAAGCGCCGCCCCACCGCACTCCAAAGAAAAAGAAAAGCCCTATGGCCTCATCTTCGGCACTGTCTGGGGGCCCGACGACCACCCCGTCTACGGCGTCACCGTAAGGATTCGCCGCGCCACCGACAAGCCCAAAAAAGTCCGCTGGGAACTCTTCTCCGACCACAACGGCGAATTCGCCCAGCGCGTTCCCGCTGGCGAGCGCGACTACATCCTTTCGGCCGATCTCAAACACGTCAAATCCGCCGACGGCAGGACCCTCCACCTGGTCAAGGAAGTCACCGTCCACATCTACAACGACGAGCGCGAAGATACCGGCCTGCACCTGTCCTTCTAGCCCACTCCCCGAAACCAGAATGAGGTAGCGCCGCCATCCCAAGGCACGAGAAATATGTGGGGACGCGCGAAATGTGCGGAGACGAGAAATGTGTGGGCGCGGGCGAACAGTGTGGGGACGGGCGCCTCGCCCGTCCAGCGAGCGCAGCGAGCGCGGGTTTACCCCAAGTCGAGCCCCACACACCCGGGCCGCGAACCGGCGCCATTCGTTAGCTCGGCCCCTAAATCGTCAGCTTCCAGACCCGAAACCGCACCGACTCCCGCAGAAGGCCGCCACCGGCTCCCCCAGCATGCTCGCCGGAAATCCTCACGCGGCGCGCCCCACAATTTTGTAACCTTGGTTCAATTGTGCAATCTCCCTCGCCAGCCGTGAGAGAATAAACCCTCGTGACCCGCCCACGATCCGTCTCCGCCGTCGTCGCTCTGGCCTGCGCGCTGTTCGCCCTCGTGGCGATCCTGGCCGGCGCTTCGCCCGACAAGAAGGACAAACAGGTCGGACGCCTCGTCCTCGGCAAGGTCCTCGATGCCCAGGACAATCCCCTCCCCGACGCCGCAGTCTACGTGACCAACACCCGCACCCGCGCCATCAAAACCTACATCGTCGGCACAGACGGCACCTATCGCTTTCCCGCGCTCTCCACCGCCGTCGACTATGAGATCTACGCCCAATACAAGGGCAAGAAAAGCGATACCAAATCCGTCAGCCAGTTCGACGACCGCCCCCAGGTCTACCTCGATCTCAGAATCGACATCCGTTAGTGTGGCGCGGACCTGCCCTGAGCGAAGTCGAAGGGGCTCTCGCCCGCGAGGCAGTCTCCGACTCTCTCGAAATTTTCACCCCACCTCCGTACCTTTTCATGCAACTTTTCCCTGTGAATTCGGGTTCAATATATACAGGAGATCCATCTCCGCAGGATCGTCTCAAGGAAGGTCAGCTTCAGGAGGATCGTCGTGAGGAGGATCGTGACCAACATGCCCGTAAACAACCAGCCCTCGTCTCGCCCTAAAACAAGCCGCCCCGCCCGTGCCGCCAGGATTGTGCTGGCAGGCCTGTCGCTGCTATGCGCCGGAGCAGTTTTCACCCTCGCCCAGGGCGGAGCCATGAGCCCCTACCAGGGCGAAAAGGACGGCGTCACCGCCGGTGGCACCTGGATGTCGTTCCAGTCTGACGACAAAATGACTGGCGCCCACCGGGTCCGCTTCGAGCTCGTGTCCAATAACTATTTCAAAGAAGACCCCAACTACAAGCCGCGAGTCGAACTGTTCTGCTCCGACGGCAAGCTGGACCGCGCGATTTTCAACCCCGGCACCAAGCTAGGCCAACCCGACTATCCCGCCTTCTGGACCGGCCAGCCCAAGATGGAAGTCATGGTCCGCGTCGACGACGTTCACGGCAACCATGGCTGGACCTGGGAGCGCGATCGCGTCCTCGCCATGGACAAAGGCAGCACCCGCGGCCTGATCGGCGCTACCATCTTCAACGTGGAAGTCAGAACCCGCGGCGGACGCCAGATCGCCGAGTTCTCCCCCGCCGGCCTGAACCTCGATCAGGTCCGCCAGTACTGCGACCTGACCCCCAAGAAGCCAAGCAAAGACTAAGAACTCAAGATGACCATGATCCTGTAGGGACAGCCGCCTCGGCTGTCCCGCCCAGGCGAAGCCGGGCGCCCTCCCTCGCCGTCATTCTCGTCGCTCTGTCATCCTGAGCGAAGCGAAGGACCTATGCACTTTGCTGGCAGCACCGCAGTCGCCCGCCGCCGCCGTGACAGGAACAACCCAAATCTATGCCAGGAATCTCCGGAACGGCATACCAGCAGCCGCTGAAAACTCGCCTCGGTGCTTGCTTTTGCGTGGCGCAGCGCTTCCAGCGCTGCGATAGCGGCGTATTTTCAATCATCCCCTGAGCTCGGTACGCCGAACTCCCCCACGATTTCATACCAAATTCATATCATCTCTACGCTGTACCCATTGACACGCCTTCGATATGTTGCCAGCATCAGCCAGGCAGTTCTCGGCCACACCGGAGGCAACGAATGAAATTGCTTGGGCCCAAACGCTCAGCGTGTCTGACGATTCTCGCTCTGGGGGCCCTGGGCATGACCGCCTGCCTGATCAAAGGCAAGGGCGGAAAATTAACTCCGCCGCCCGTCCTTCCAGTTATGACCGGGGCATGGGATTTCACGGCCCAGGGCGGAAACGGTAACCCGGTCGCACTCGAAGCCGTCCTGTTTGAAAACACGCCGGGAGACTTCTTCGGGACTATTACGGTGAATGCCACGGGGCCAGGAGGAATCATCGACAGCCCTATGTATGAAGTGGATGTTCTCGGCTCCTCCCTATCCACCGCTACCGACATCGCCATTGACTATCTAGGAAATACATGCGGCTCCGACAATGGAAACCGCACCCTGAACGGATCGTCAACGCCTCGAGCCAGGTGACCTTCACCTACGATATCGGCGGAACTGCCACCGTCACGGTTAACGGGACCTATAACGCATCTGCCACGCCGCCGTTTTCAGGCACCTTCACGATCTCGTCCCCAGGTTGCAAGTCCGACGGCCAAACCGGAACCATCACCGGCGTCCTGGCGAGTTCGCTTACAGGCACCTACTCCGGGACGAGCGCCAGCGACAACACCGATACGATTACCCTGACTCTGACCGAGACCACCGGCGTTCCCGCTGGCCTCAACAGCATTTCCGGCAACGGCACCGATAGCAAGAATGGCGACTTCACAGTCCTGGGCACGACCATCGGCAACTTTGTCGCAGGAGGCCTCGCAGGCCCAGGCAGCCCGGTCGGCAATGGCAATCCGGCGTTCGCCTACTTCGACCCGCAGTTAGGCGCCAAGGGATCGCTTCTATTGGTCAGCTTCCAGGGAGGAAGCGCCACCTCCTGTCCCAACGGCGTGCCCATCGACAATGGATCCTGCCTGATCGCAATCCTCGCCATGCAGTGACCCAATCGCTTCTTTCATGCATGCCCGGGGCCGATCCCTGCCAGGTAGGCTGCACGAGGATGCCCCACCCTTCGCGGTTTTCGAAGGGTGGGGAACGCCACTCTCAATCTGACCCGGCGATGACCCTCTCCCCCGGCGCAACCCTCCCGTTACTTGCCACTCCCCCCCGTCTGCTGGCACCTTTAGACAATCACCATGGGCGCCGACGTCATCACCGGCCTCGCATTTTTCCTGTTCATCGCCGGTGTGCTCATCTACGCCGTCATCCTCTACAACGGCCTCGTCCGCCTGCGCAACGAGAACGACCGCGCCTGGGCCAACATCGACGTGCTCCTCAAGCAGCGCCACGACGAAATCCCCAACCTAGTCGAAACCGTCAAGGGATACATGCAGCACGAGCAGCAAACGCTGTTAGCCGTCACCCAGGCCCGCGCCGCATCCATGAACGCGGCCAGCATCGGCCAGAAAGCCCTGGCCGACCTGAAAATGGCCAGCGCCCTGCGCGGCCTCTTCGCCGTCGCTGAGAACTATCCCCAACTCAAGGCCAACGAAAATTTCCTCAAACTGCAGAACCGCATCTCCGAACTCGAAGAACGCATCGCCGACCGCCGCGAGTTCTTCAACGACGACGTCACCACCTACAACACCCGCATCGGCCAAATCCCCGACGTCTTCCTGGCCAGCTTCATGAATCTCAAGCCCCGCCAAATGTTCAAAGTCAGCGACGAAGACCGCCGCCAGGTAGAAGTCAGCTTCCAGGGCCAAGGCGCCGCGGGAGCGTAACTGCCGGTGTGGGTCTGGCCCGTGTGGGTCGGACACTCCTGTCCGACGCCTTTGACTCTCTTCGAGCCACGAATGCCCGTTGCCGCCGTGGACGAGCGCCTTTCAATGCGTGTGAAGGAATTGTGCGTAAGGTTCTGCTCGGAGGGTTGTGGTGGAAGAGCGGCCCTTTAGGGCCGCGTTAGCAGCCAAGAAATCGATGGGCTTTAGCCCCTGAGGTCTTCAAATGGTTGCCCGCACAGACTCACCCCAACACCCGCGCCGCCTCTTTCGCGTAATACGTCAAAATAATGCTCGCCCCCGCCCGCCGGATCGACACCAGCGATTCCATCATCACCCGCTCGCGCTCGATCCATCCATTGCGCGCCGCCGCTTCGATCATCGCGTACTCGCCCGAAACCTGATACGCCGCCAGCGGCAAATCAAACCTCTGCCGCGCCGCCGCAATCACATCGAGATAAGGCATCGCCGGCTTGACCATGATCATGTCCGCGCCTTCTTCAATGTCGGCCGCAATCTCCCGCATGGCCTCGCGCACGTTCGCTCCGTCCATCTGATACGACCGCCGATCGCCGAACTGCGGCGCCGAATCCGCCGCCTCGCGAAACGGTCCATAAAATCCCGAGGCAAACTTCGCCGCATACGAAAGAATCGGCGTATTGATGAACCCCGCTTCGTCCAGCGCCTTGCGAATCGCCCCCACCCGCCCGTCCATCATGTCCGACGGCGCAATGATGTCAATCCCCGCCCCGGCCAGCGACACCGAAGTCTTCGCCAGCAATTCCAGCGTGGCGTCATTCACAATTTCGTAGTCGCCTTCCGCGCTTCGCTTGGCCTGCTCGACCAGCGCATCAATCGCCTCTTCGCTCGAATTCCACCCCTTCACCACGACCGCATCCCGCACCGCCGCGCCCAGCGATCTCGGAACCGTGGGTTTCACGATCCCGCAATGTCCGTGCGACATGTATTCGCACAGGCAAACATCGCCCATCAGCACCAGACCCGGAACCTCGCGCTTGATCGCCCGCGCCGCCTGCTGCACGATCCCATCGTCCGCCCACGCTCCCGTAGCCACTTCGTCTTTCTTGTCAGGCAGCCCGAACAAAATCACCGACGGCACGCCCAGCGCATGCGCCTCCCGCGCTTCTTTCACCGCCTCATCCACCGACAGATTGCACACGCCGGGCATCGACCGCACTTCTTTGCGCACGCCTTCCCCCGGACACACAAACATGGGATACACAAACGCATCGGGAGTAAGCCGCGTCTCCGACACCATATTGCGCAACTCCGCCGTGCGGCGCAGCCGGCGTAGCCGAGTCACTGGGAATGCCATATCAGTTCACCCGAGAAGGACAAAGGTCCTTCATTCCTCCGCTTGATTCTAGACCATCTCGTATCGCACAGCCGCCACTATCGGAGCCACTTCAGCGGCCTTGAAGGTGAGGTGCGAATCGCGGGGTCCCAATCCACATCCGCACATGGCGCGGAACACGTTATCGCCCTTTGAACCACGTGGAAGAGCGGCCCTTTAGGGCCGCGTTCAAGGCTCAAATCGCTTGGGCTTCAGCCCCCGTGGTCGTTTCCACACGGTGACGAAAGTAACCCACTCCCCGTCCGCCGCCTCTCCAATTCCCCCATCCCCTCATAGAATTGTCCTCGGATGAGTCCGTTTCAACGCCACCGTTGGTTCATCGCCGCGGCCGGGATCACCCTGTCTTTTGCTGTCGTGTCGCTGACCGCCCACAAGAGCCTGGGTCTCACTGCCTTCGCCGACCTGGCAGCCCTGGCTGCGATTTCGGTCTTCCTCGCAGCCACGTTGAGAAACGCGATCACCCGCCCCGGTCCCGAGCGCAGCTTCTGGGCGTTACTGGCCTTTGGCGGCTGCCTGTGGGTCAGCAATCAAGTGGCCTGGTGCTATTCCGAGCTCATACAACGCCAGCCCATCCCCGACCCTTACTTCTTCGACATCATCCTTTTCTTCCACCTCGTTCCCATGATCGGCGCCGTGGCCTGGCGCCCCGACCGCGCCCGGCAGGAGCGAGGCATCCACCTGAGCCTGCTCAATTTCCTCACGCTCCTGGGCTGGTGGAGCTTTCTCTACGCCTTCCTTGTCTTCCCGCACCAGTACGTTGTGTTCAACGTAAAGCTCTACGACGCCCGCTACGACCAGCTCTTTCTGCTGGAAAACATTCTGCTGGTGGTAGTCCTGGGATTTGCCGCCCTCACCAGTTCCGGCGACTGGAGGCGGCTCTATCTCCATCTGTTCTCCGCAGCCGTGCTGTACAGCATCAATGCCCAGTTCCTCGACCGGGCCGTGGCCAGCGGCACGTACTATTCGGGAAGCCTGTATGACATTCCCTTCATCGCCGCGGTGGTCTGGATGGCCGCAACCGCTCTGTCGGCCCGCGATTGGGACCTGAAAACCGTCGGCCCCCGCCTTGAAGCGGGCTGGCACAAGATCATTCCCCGGTTAGCCCGGCTTGCCATCCTCTCCCTGCCCGTCCTGGGCCTGTGGACAGCCCTGCTCGACCACTCCATTCCCGCGTCGCGCATTTTCCGGATCTACGCCGTCCTGGCTGCTATGCTGGTCCTCGGAGCGTTCGAGTTTCTCGGACAGTACCTGCAGGATCAGGCCTTGATGAGCTTGCTGCAGGAATCGCGCCGCGCCTACGAGGGCCAGATGCGCCTGCAGAACCAGTTGGTGCAGAAGGAGAAGCTGGCTACTCTGGGGAACCTGGTCGCCGGCGCCGCCCGCGAGATCGACCACCCCCTGACCGCCGTCATGACTCACTCCGAGCACCTCTGGGCCCAGGAGCGCCTGTCGAACGAGCAGAACGCCCTGCTCCGCAAGATTGTCGTACAGGCGCAGCGCACCCGCGACCTGGTCGCGAACCTGCTCAGCTTCGCCCAGCAGACTCCGGGCGAGAAAGCGCTGGTCGATCTGAGCACCCTGCTCGCCCGCGCCCGCCAGATGCTCGAATCGCGCTATCCCGGCGGCAAGATTCACATCGCCATCTCCATCGCCACCGGATTCCCCCAGGTGCGCGCTAATCCCAACCAGCTCTTTCAGGCCTTCATCGAAATCATCGAGAACGCCATGGACGCTCTGCAGGAGGTCGGCGGCGGCCTGCTCGAAATCACCGCGGAAAAACACGGGAATGAGGCCGTTCTGCAATTCTCCGATACCGGCCCCGGCATACGCGAGCCGCAGCGCGTCTTCGACCCCTTCTACACCACCAAGCCCATCGGCAAAGGTACCGGCCTCGGCCTGAGCGCCGTCTACGGCGTCATCCAGGAGCACAGCGGCCAGATCACCTGCCAGAACAAACCCGAAGGCGGCGCCCTGTTCACTCTCCGCCTCCCCCTGGCCGACTCCGCCGCGAAAGTAGCCAGCGCCGCAATCTGAAATCAAGTAGCGGCGGACGCCTTCGTCCGCCCAGTCGAGCAAAGCGCCCATGTGGCGCGGGCACCACCAGCCCCCGAAATCTATCCCCAACCAGGAACGTGTGGCAGCGCGGGCACGACCAGCCCGCGAAATCTATCCCCAACCAAGAACGTGTGGCGCGGGCACTCCTGCCCGCGAAATCTACCCACAACCAGGAACGTTGCAGCCGTGAGCCCCAACCACCACCGCAGAAGAGCGGCCCTTCAGGGCCGCGTCAAAGCATCAGAAGTCTGTCGGGCTTTAGCCCCAATGGTTCGACGCAACCTCAGGTCAGTCGAGAATCAGAGAGTCCCGCAGGGACTCCTGATAGTAGCCCGGCGCTTCAGCGCCGGGTTCGCACAGTAAATTGACCCCGTCCCAGAGGAGTCTGTGTCGTAGCCAACAGTCCGCGGAAAAAGTGGAGCGCCAAATTGGCTTCAGTAGCCGCGAAGCGGCGCAAGAATGCAGCCCACGGCGTAAGCCGTGGGTGGTAGGTGGTCCAAACCGGGCACATAGTGGACAAAACAGGCCGGGCACATGGTTGACAGTTTGGTCCGTTCACAGAAGGCGGCTACAAAGGAGCATGCCTTGGAAAGTGAGCGGAATGGTGGAAAAGCGCAGGCAGTTTGTGGAGCAGTGGT